>Ga0073774_1000184_pt1 | contig 14993 bp, 14 predicted proteins | sample InSIn5gowninarea_FD_77487 | JGI IMG/M metagenome (GOLD analysis project Ga0073774, IMG submission 77487) | Clean room microbial communities from NASA Spacecraft Assembly Facility at Jet Propulsion Laboratory, Pasadena, California, USA -... ... | reverse complement strand
TTCTTATTGATGTATCATACATCAACAGTTTCATTAAATAAAAGCCATGAGTGAAAATAAAGTAGCAATTGTTACTGGTGGTGCGTCGGGTATCGGGCTGGCGATTGCGAAGAAGTTTAAAAGCAAAAAAGCATTAAGGACCGCATCGCATATTACCCTCAAAGCTCCTTTTAAAGTACCTGACGATCTACGCCAACATCTACTTCAATGGTTTAAGGGAATGAGGATATCCACCTCTCCCTTCATGCAGGAAGTAAAAGACTTTGGAGCCTTTAGTAATAAACGCAATCCTGTCATCTTTGTACAACCGGTCATGAATGAATCCTTAAGGCATTTACAAAAAGAAGTGTTGCAACAGTTCAGCCGGGCATTTCCAAAAGAAGCTATTAGCAAGAATGAGCACATCTTTTCACCACATATCACCATTGCTTACCGCGATTTGCATTATCATCAATTTAAAGAGGCATGGGAGGAGTATCAAACCAAAACATACACCGCTTTGTTTGAAGTAAGCTCTTTTCAATTGTTGCAACACATTAATGGGAGGTGGGAGGTTGTTGGCAGCTTTTTGTTGAACCACAGGCTTGCTGAACCACAGAGGCACAACGACACAGAGTAACACAGAGATTATAAATAAGTGATGTTGTGCTCCTTTAGGTTCTCTGTGTCTCTGTGATATAAAAATCATTAAGAGATAATCTAAAATAAGTAGATAGCTTACTATCTCCGGTGAAAACCTGCTATCCTATATTTTGAAACACCGCCGAATTATTTCCTGATTTCGTATATTTACGCTTACCAAAACGCAACTAAATCATGACTACTGCTAAAGCTTTCGTTAAGTCCAGGTTTCCAGATGCTGTCTTTCATTACAAAGAGACCTGGAGTACTATTTCAGGAGGTTTTAAAAGGACCTATTCAATTTACCAGGATAACGAGTTAGATCCTTTCATATCAACAACTAAAAAATTAGGAGAAGGTAAAACAGTAGAGGAAGCCTGGGAAAATGCGCAGTATAATATGGACGTAAGATAAGTTTTCGCCATGAACAAGATGGCACAGGCAATCTTATTGGGAAGTTACTCCTACCATCAGCCCCGTCAGTTTGGCCTTTATGAATAATAGCTCCTATCATTAGTCCAATCTGTTATCTGGAGAATAGAGTATCAGAACCCAATAGCATTACCACCATCTACTCTTAAAATGGTTCCCGTAATATATTTTGAAGCACTTGTTGCAAAAAAACAATGCAGCATCTGCAACATCAGCCGGGTCGCCTAAAAAACCCATCGGGGTCCTGCCTAATACTTTGGCCCTTCTTTCCGGGTCATCGTTTAATGCTTTAGCAGACATAGCTGTTGCAATAAAGCCGGGTGCTATACAATTAACACGGATACCGTTAGGCGACAGTTCAGTTGCCATTGCTTTCGTCATGCCTTCAATAGCCGCTTTAGAAGCGGTGTAAGCAATCACTTTTGGTATGCCATACTGCGAGGCCATTGAACTAATATTGATGATAGCGCCACTTCCTTTATCCAGCATACACTTCACCACTTCTCTGGATAAGGCAAATACTGCTGTTACATTCGTTAATAAAATGCGCTGAAACTCTTCATCCGTTACTTCTGTAAACTCCTTTTTTTGGTTAATGCCTGCATTGTTTACCAAAATGTCAATAGTCCCAAATTCGTCCTTTATCCCATTGACCAATGAAGGGATACCAGCTAAGTCATTTAGGTCAAAGCTGATTGGCACACATAAGCTACCTAATCTTTCTTTAGCATCCTGAAGCTTTTGCTCGTCGCGACCAATAATGATAGTAATAATATTCTTTGTTATAAACTTCTTCGCAATCGCCAGCCCGATACCCGACGCACCACCAGTAACAATTGCTACTTTATTTTCACTCATGGCTTTTATTTAATGAAACTGTTGATGTATGATACATCAATAAGAAATACTAATCTCATATTAGCAAGTGTTTTATAAGATAGTTCCTGTTCGTGAGTAACCTACCCAAACGCCTGCCATTGACAATTCACAATACCTATTGCTTATACGTTGTTATAGGCTCAATAGTACCATCAGGACGGTAATGCAACTCTGTTACCTTTACGTTGCGCAAATGTGTTTTGCCCGATAGCTGCGTATCATGGTAAAAGATGTACCATTTATCCTTAAACTGAACAATAGATTCATGGTTGGTCCAGCCCTGTACAGGATTTAATATTACACCCTGGTAAGTAAATGGTCCGTATGGATTATCACCTATGGCATAGCAGATAAAATGTGTATCGCCGGTAGAGTAAGAGAAGTAATATTTGCCATTGTACTTGTGCAACCACGAAGCTTCGAAGAATCTTCTGTTGTGGTCACCTGCACGCAAAGGCTTGCCATCCTTATCTACAATTACCACATCCTTCACAGGTCCGTCGAAGTGCAGCATATCCTTACTCATCTTTGCCACCTTAGCAGTTAATGCAGGAGAGGTAGAATCAGTCGGCTCCTGTTTAGCAGTAGAGTCATATTTGCCGGTTTGCCACCGCTGCAACTGGCCACCCCAGATACCGCCAAAGTACATATAAGAGTTGCCGTCATCATCCGTATATACCGCGGGGTCTATACTAAAGCTGCCTGCTATAGGCTGCGGCTGGGCTTTAAAAGGACCAGTTGGTGACGTACTGGTAGCCACCCCAATCCGGAATATATCCTGCTTGTCCTTTACCGGGAAATACAAATAATAAGTACCATTTTTAAATGCTGCATCAGGCGCCCACAACTGCCTGCCTGACCAGGGTATACTTTTAATATCCAGTGCTACGCCATGGTCAACTACCGGCCCCGGAATACTATCCATAGATAGAATATGGTAATCGCTCATAGCAAAGTGAGAACCATCATCTTTCTCAGGCGCACCGGTATTGGTATCATGAGAAGGGTAAATATAGATTTTACCATTAAATACATGTGCCGATGGATCGGCAGTATAGATATTACTAACTAAGGGTTGCGATAAATAGGTAGTTGAACTGTTACTGTTACTACTGCTTGTATGAGTAGTGTCGCTGTTGCTGGCAGTACTGTTATTACTGTTACATCCTGCAGATGCAATAGATGCCCACAACAGGATAGGGAAAGAAACATATTTACCGATAGAACGTACAAGCATAATATTTAGCTTTATTATAAAATCTATTTTGAATCTTCACTCTTTTTAGAAGATGCTCGTATAACCAGTTCCGATTTAAGAATAATACTATCCGTACTATTGATAGGCATACCTTTCAAATGGCTGAACATATTACGGGCGGCTACTTCACCTATATGGTAGCCGGAATAATTAACAGTAGTGAGATTAGGCTCTACTACAGTAGCTACAGGGTCGTTGTTAAACCCAACAAAGGCAATGTCCTGCGGAATGCGGATGCCGGCTTTTTTTAATGCCACCATACAACCTACCGCGCAGTTATCATTAGCCACAAACACTCCATCCGGCATTGGGTGCATGTTCAATATTTTATCTGCTGCTTCTGCACCAGACTCCTGGCTAAGGTTGCTGAAAACCAGGTATTCTTCTTTGAACTTTATGCGGTGCTCCGCAAGTGCCTGTTTGTACCCGGCAAGCCGGTCTATATACACGTTTCTTGTAGGCCTTGCGGTAATATAAACAATGCGTTTACAGCCTTCTTTAATTAAATGCCTGGTAGCTTCGCAGGCAGCGCGTTTATTGTCAATTAAAATGCTGGTGCTGTTCTTATGTTCTTCAACCCTGTCAAAGAAGATAACAGGAATACTCTTCTTAAAGAAGGGCTCAAAATGAGTAATATCTTTTGTGTCGTAAGCTAAAGAAACCAGTAGCCCATCCACCCGGTTGTTGAACATGGTCTTTGCATTGGCAATCTCCTTATCTCCCTGCTCTGCCGACTGGCTGATGATAATATTATACCCTTCGCTGTTAGCCACCTGCTCTATGCCCGAGATAACCGAAGACATAAAATAACTGTTGAGCCTGGGAACAATCACACCAATGATATTAGTTGTTTGATTCCTGAGATTACGGGCGAAGGTATTGATGCGGTACCCCATCTCATCCGCTGCATCAAAAATCCGCTTTCTTGTTTTTTTATTCACTACCGGGTCGTCCTTCAATGCACGGCTTACAGTGGCACTGGAAATGTTCAATTTCTCAGCAATATCATAAATAGTTACTTCTTTTGGCAGCATACAACCGGTATATCTGCATACGAAAGTAACAAGAAAAAATAAATAAGTTGCAATCGGTTGCATTTTTCTATATTATCTTTATTTTCTTGTTAGCAATAATCAACCAGTCAGGCTTATAAAAAGCTACAAGTTGTGAGCCGTGAGCTTGGAGCAGAGAGCCCTGGATAATATATCATGTTGGTTAATTGAAAAGGGTATTAGATCAGAAGTTAGTCAGGGGTAAGATAGGAGTAAATATGGAGGATACCAGGCGGAGATCAGGTATAACTCAGGTATATGTCAGGTATAACTCAAGTATATGTCAGGTATAGCTCGGGGTGTTCCAAGATTGAGAAGGAGTTTGGGGATTTAGGATATCCGAATTACAAATTGCGATTTAGAAGCAGATTGGATGATTATTATTGGGCGTTTGTAATACAGGTAATCCACAAAATTATTACAATGAATGTATGATTTTTAGTTACACCGAAAAGCATCCGACTTAAAGCAACAGATGAAACTTCTGGACTATAATTAATTATAATATTAAATAACAATAGCATTTACATCAGATTTAAAGCACTTGCCATGACCGGATTAAAAACCTTGTTTTTTCTCTCATTTCTGTTTATCTCTTACTTTTCTTACAGCCAGATAAAACTGCCAAAGCTCATTAGTGATGGGATGGCTTTACAACGCGATACCAGAACAAAGCTTTGGGGCGAGGCTTTCCCACTCACTCCTTATCAATAAAGCGATAAAGTATGAAACGATCCTGCTGCCATCATATCACCTGGAAGGGAAGCCATTTCCACTTCCTATCTATCTTCCTTCTGCTTGCACTTACATCAGCCGCACAAACAGCAGTGTCACTACCGCATCTGCAAACAAAAGGGAATACCACACAGCTTATTGTAAATGATCAGCCATTTCTGATCCTAGGTGGCGAGTTAGGTAACTCCAGTGCTTCCAGCCGTGCGTTCATGCAACCGGTATGGACAAAGCTGCAGGCAATGCATCTCAATACGGTGCTGATGCCGGTTTATTGGGAACTGATTGAACCCGAAGAGAACAAGTTTGATTTTACAATGGTAGATAGTCTTGTATCTGATGCGGCTAACAACAACCTGCATCTTGTTTTACTCTGGTTTGGTACCTGGAAGAACAGCATGAGCGTTTATGTTCCCGAGTGGATGAAAAAGGATACCAAACGTTTCAAGCGTACTATCAACAAACAAGGCAGAAGCGTTGAGATCATTTCTGCTTTAAGTAAAGAGGCGTTAGGTGCCGACTGTAAAGCTTTTGCTGCTTTAATGAATCATATTAAAGCAACAGATGCAGGCAGGCAGACCGTTATTATGGTGCAGGTTGAAAACGAAGTAGGATTGCTCAGCACCGCAAAAGAAACCACCAGCGATGCGCTGCAGTTGTTTAACCAGCAAGTACCCACAGCGTTGATGCAATATCTCCAAAGCAATCATGACAGGCTCGTTCCGGAGCTAAAAGATAAATGGGGCAGGCAAGGGTACAAAACAAAAGGTACCTGGCAGGAAGTATTTGGAAATAACCTGGCAACCGATGAAATATTCCAGGCCTATTATTATGCCTTATATGTTGATAAGGTTGCAGCCGCAGGTAAGCAGGCGTACAACATTCCGATGTATGTAAATGCTGCACTCAACCGCCCCGGTGTACCTACCGGGCGATTATCCAAGCGCAGGTCCATTACCGCAGGTAATGGATATCTGGAAAATGGCAGCCCCGCATATTGATATCCTATCACCCGATTTCTATAATCCGGATACAAAATACTGGTGCGACCTTTTTACAAGACGTAACAATACTTTATTCATTCCCGAGATACACTTTGACTCCTCAGATGCTGCAAAAACATTGTTTACCATTGGTCATTATCGTTCATTGGGCTTTTCGCCCTTTGCTGTTGAAAGAGGTAGTGATAAGGCTAATGATGCGCTGCGAAAAACATATCCCATATTAGCACAGCTTACACCCTTTATTATTCAAAGTGCTGCTTCACAACTAGATGGTGTGTTACTGGACAAGCAAAATATAATAGATACGCTCTCTTTCGGTAACTACATCTTTAAAGTATCGCATGATAATACATTAGGCTGGAACGGGCACAAAGGAGACTTGCTTTGGGATGCAACCGGCGCTATTATCATTCAAACTGCACCTGATGAATTTATAGTTGGCGGTACCGGTATCGTTATTAATTTTTCCTGTACCGATACCACTAACAATGCAGGTATTATTTCTATAGAAAACGGAACATTTAATAACGGTACCTGGCAGCCATCATTAAGATTGAATGGTGATGAAGACCACCAGGGAAGACACTTACGTATTCCGCTTAATGAGTGGGATATTCAGCGGGTAAAATTATATAGGTATAAATAAGCTGCAAGCCTTCACCACATAGAATCATAGGAACATAGGTTTGACACATAGGATAGAATAGTACCAAACTGAAAATGGTAAAGGTTCAATGATAGCTTGTTAGAATATTATTTCTCTTAAAACACCAATCATTATTTAAAAGTTTAACTACATAAAATTCAACGGATGAAAACGTTTATTGGTTTATTACTTGCTATAGCGACTACACATGTAGCTACGGCACAGCTTGCTGAGATAGACAGCAGCAAATATCCGCAGCCTGTAACCTTTACTGCCGAACAGGACCACGATAACATGATGCAACAATTAGGCATCAAAGCTTTGCGTCCTGGTCCAAACGGTAACGAAGCTGCTCCTAATCATGCCAATTATGATACCTCCTTAGCCAATCCTTGCCCGCAATTGCCTGATATATTGACCATGAAGAATGGTAAGAAAGTAACTACTGCAGATATGTGGTGGCATCAACGCCGCCCCAAAATTGTAGAAGACTACGAAAGAGAAGTGTATGGAAGGCTACCTAAAAACATACCCAGGGTTACATGGTCTGTAAAGGTCACCGATCGTGAATTTGTTGGTTTTACACCGGTTATCGCAAAGCAACTGGTTGGCCATGTGGACAATAGTGAGTATCCGTTGATCAATGTAGATATTAAAATGATGTTGGTGGTGCCAATGAATGTAAAAGGACCTGTACCGGTGCTGATGATGTTTGGTATGCCATCGTTTCCTGCCCCTGCCCAGCCTTCACCGGATGATATGGAAAAACTGAATGCCACCTTTAAGGAGCTAATGATAAAAGCCAATCCTGCATTAAAAGCCATCTTCGATAAGTATCCTGCTTATACCCCCATTACAAGGCTGCCTGGCTTTAATTTCTTTGCAGCACCACCAGCAGGTGATCCTCCACCTACAGAACAGTTGCTGGCTGCGGGCTGGGGCTACGCTACTATTGACCCTAACAGCATACAGGCTGATAATGGTGCAGGCATAACCAAAGGTATTATTGGCTTGGTAAATAAAGGGCAGCCACGCAAGCCGGATGATTGGGGCGCATTGCGTGCCTGGTCGTGGGGTGCCGCACGTGCATTGGATTATTTAGAAACGGATAGTCTGGTGGATGCCAGAAAGGTTGGCATTGAAGGCGTATCTCGGTATGGCAAGGCAGCACTGGTTACGCTTGCTTTTGAGCCGCGCTTTGCTGTGGGGTTGATTGGTTCATCTGGTAAAGGAGGCACTACACTGCTGCGTCGTAACTTTGGAGAAGCAGTAGAAAGCCTCACAGGTGGGGAGTATTACTGGATGGCTGGTAACTTCATGAAATACGGTGCATCTGAAGCAAAGTTTGGTAGTAAAACAGGGTGCGACCTGCCGGTGGATTCGCATGAACTGATTGCACTGGCTGCTCCGAAACCTACCTTTATCAGTTATGGTATTCCGGAGAAAGGCGATGCAAAATGGCTGGACCAGGAAGGCAGTTATATGGCTACAATAGCAGCCGGTTCCGCATTCAAATTATTGGGTGCAGAAGACCTTGGTGTTTCTAATGATTATATGAAGGAAAAAATGCCTCCTGTATTAACAGGTTTGCTCAATGGCGAGCTTGCCTGGCGGCAGCACGATGGCGGGCATACCGATGCTCCGAACTTTAAGTATTTTATACCGTGGGCAAGCACGATGTTGAAGTATAATAAAACATCGGCACCATAAGACAAGGATGAGCTACTATCATTCCCCGGGGTCTGCACCTCCAGGCTTTACAACTTAGCAGTGCGACCCTGCAGATGTAGAAAACCTATTCACATTTCAGCTACCCGAAATACGCACTCAGTTAAGCAATGATTTATAAGAAAGAATACGTTGGTCAATATGTTTTGTTCCCTCAATAATTTCGTATATTTAGTAGGCGTTGGCAATTATAATCATTCCTAAAATGCCGGAACATGGACATTAAGATTAATGAAGACTTGAAATTAGACATCTACGGTTTTTCCGGCTTCGCTGAAAACAAAGCCTATGTCCGGACTGCCTTTCAGTTATCGGACGCAATGTGGCATGTAGTTAAGGGAAATGGACTCAACCATAAAGGGAAGAATATTTGGGTGTATGAATCAAACGAAAAAGTGTTCGCAGGTGTGGAACTTAATGATTTACCTGCACCGACCACTGGGTTGGAACAAAAGAGTATACGTTTATTAAAATATGCGTACTACAAACATGTCGGCCCCTACAATCTGATAAAACAATCGGGACAAAAAATGATAGCAGAATTAAAGAACAAAGGTTTGGAAATGGATGGACAATACATTGAAATATATGGACACTGGACAAATGAAGAAACGAAGTTGGAAACTGAACTCCTGATGTCCTTGAAGTAACTGCGCACATATTGCATTTCCGAAAGAGTGAATGATCGTTGCCGTAAGAACTTTATCTCCTGGCATTTGCAGCTTAGCCATAAGCCCCACAAGGACGAGAGTACTCCGTAGACAATAGCATCATCAAAAATTCCGTCAGCTTAAATAAACTATCACCCAATTTGGAATGAATAGCGTACAATAGCTAACGGAATAATGGGCGATTAGCAAAGCGTTAATTTGTTACATGCACAGGCCTATAGACACATCATTTTACTTCCTGCTCTCTTTTACCCATATAACTCTCTCCCTGGTAATCAATCTGCATTGCTGTTACCTTGTTATCGTTATCACGAACAAAAGTAAAAACGGAATTATCGTTTCCATCAAACACATCTTTCTTATCCTTAACAGGAGTAAGCGGTCCGCTATATTCCCCTCCGGAATAATACAGTTTACCATCCTGTACACTCACGGTCATGTACTCGAAGGGTAAATTTTCATACTTGTACTTACCGGTAAATGTGGCGCTGTCGGCAATAGAAAACACGGCTGCTGAATCTGTCATTTTGGTGGTTTGCGCAAACGACTGCAATGTCAATAAAACAAATGCAGCAAGGAAAATCATAGTTATTTTTTTCATACGCGATTACAATGGAATTGTGATTATTTTGGAAACAAAATACAGTTTTATTACTACTTACAAATTTTCTTTATCTACTTTGGGAACAAGTAGCTGGTGGCATCGGCTACACCACAAGGTTTTCGTTGCAATGGGGGTCTGCACCTCCCAGCCTTCAGCATAGCCGAGCGACCCCGCAGTGGTGTGTAGAAGATCATGCTTACCTTAATTAAACCCCAACTCATTATTGAAGGGCTTTAAAATGCACAGGTGTAAAATGTCTACCCATTTGAGGTAGTTCATATTTCCGCCAGTCATTTACCAGTTGATAATTACCTCGCACCGGATTTAGATGAATCAGGCAAAAGACATATATATCTGGTATGGCAAATTGCACTATGTACATCTACGTTGCGGGACCTCATAGCTATGCTGCAAAGGCTGAGTGATGAAGACCCCCACAAAGACGAAAGACCTGCTAAGGCAGAAAATGCTTATATTTACTTAGGCAATACCCCTTATCATAAACATCTACCCTATGACTAAACTAATTTCTCTCCTATTGGCTTTGTTCATCTTCTGCCAGGCAAAAACACAAACAGCAGATACCACCCGTAATACAAGTAATACCCGGACTATTACCGAAGATACCACCGTTTACGAACAATCGGCCGTTGATAGCTTCGCACATTTTAAAGGCGGAAATGATGCATGGGTTCAGTTTCTGGGGCACAATATGCGGATGGATGTAGCCGTACGTAATGGCGCCGGAAAAGGAAGTTATGAGGCAGTTGCAAAGTTTGTTGTTACCAAATCAGGTAAGATTAAAAACATTGTTCCTCAAACAACCATTGGCTACGGCACTGAAGAAGAATTGAAGCGGATCTTAAAGGCATCACCCAAGTGGGTACCAGCAACTATAAAAGGGCAGCCAGTCAATTCTTATCTTACCCAGAAAGTGATTTTTGTGGTAAGTATTTAATCAGACCCGTTATCAGGCTATGCTAACATTCCTGCTTAACGCGTAACAGTTTACCTACAAGCCTATTTGTGTAAGCAGAGGTTATCTAAAAAGAAGGAGAAATAAGCCGCGCTATTTCTAAGGAACCTACATAAATAAAAAAGGAGAAATTTATTTCTCCTTTTTTATCTTCTTATTTAAAAGAATCTTTTACTACTTTTTTCTTTTGGTCGGGCTACATTTACTGTCATTGCCCTGCCTTCTACTACAGCTCCATTAAGATTGCTGATAGCTTCGTTGCCGGCAGCATCGCTGGACATTTCCACAAAACCGAAACCACGGCTTCTGCCTGTTTCACGGTCTGTAATAACCTTCGAAGAAACTACTGCAGACAATGTAAAGGAAATGTACAGCATACTGGATGCATATGTGGAGTTGCTGAAAAGGCTGGAGGCAGATGCCCGGTATGAGCAGCAGGCTGCCCGCTTTTTTGAAGCGCTCGACCCTATAAGAGCAACAGTTAAAAAGTCAAATGACAATAAGGCTTCTAAAAAAACGAAAGATGTGCTGTTTGATGAGGCTTCCGGCGCGCTAAAAGATACTATGGAAGAGTTGATGCAATTGTAAAAGGAAACATAGCCTCAACTTCGCCGCATCTTGCAGGACGTTTGTAACTTCCCTTAATGGCTGAGGCATATAGTACCTGCTGCGAGGTGCGCTGCGCTAAAGCCTTGAAGAACATGCAGGAGGCAAAACTATTTTTACCCTTCCCTTTGTCGCAATGTCTACTTTCAAGGCTTATTGGGCGTTAGCCAAGGGGCATTGCGGGAGTAAGGTGTAAGGCGAATTGAATATGGTTCTATCGGCAGCCTTTTTTATTTTTCCTCTATGCCTGTAAGATGCACAATAACAGACCGAAGCTGTTTACTTTATTACGTTTACCTGTACCAATTGGAAACCCTCTGTTTGCATTTTGCAATGATATGGACTAAACTAAAACTTTGTAAACACTTCTTATAATAGTGAGGTCTCAGTCAAACTGCGAGGGCGGGGAGGTGAAGCCCCCACGAGGATGAGCAGATCGTCAATAATCAATCTGCCAACATTGTGCGGAATACCTTCTAACCACTTAATAAACCATTCAAAGAAACAAGCTATTAACTGCTCCATTTGTTTTGAAATAATACAGACTAATTCGTTAGTTTAACAACGAGCTACAAAATTTTACTTCATCATGTATAACCAACTTAGCCGGTCACGCCGTTGCTATCTTGTAAACTTGCCTGTGATATGTTTTCATCTCGGCACGTTATTGTTGCTGGTTTCATGTACAACTTCAACAACAGAACATTATGGCTTTATCACGACACTTGGCGCCGATACTATTGCTGTTGAAAGTGTAACGAGGCAGGGCAATACTGTAACAAGCGATGAAGTTGACCGGTTTCCAGGTGTGCGGGTACGGCATACCGTAATCAATCTTAACGAGGATGGTAGTATCCGGCATCTCGTTATGGACATTCATACGCCTGGTGAGCTAACCAATCAGCGTGAACGAAAAGTAACCGTTGATGTTACGAACAGCAAAGTGCATATTTCTAAAACAGATAGCACAGGTACAATAAACCGCGACTTTGCAACAGGTGGCGGTATAGTAGAGGCGCACGTGCCGCAAATGTACAGCCTCTATGAGCTTTACTTTGCTGCGGCATTAAAGCATGCAGTGGCATCAAAGACGGCAACCGGCAGCCCGGTGGAAATAAGGCAGTTTTATATTGACCGGGAATTCGACAGGTTCCCATTAGGCAGAGGTCGTGTAACACCGCTTGGAGGTGGCAAGGTGGAGATTACACATGACTGGCTTTCGGGTACCGGGGAGGCAACGATGGACTCTGCCTATCATATGCTTAGCTACTCAGGCGCTCAAACAACATATAAAGTAAAAGTGAGCCGTCTCGCATCGCCTGCCGATATAAAAAACATTGCAGAACGGTTTGAATCTGCAGAGACAAAAACCGGTATCGTAAAATCGTTAAGTGTGCGGGATACGGCACGGGCACAAATTGGCAATGCAATGTTTGCTGTTGACTACAGCCGTCCGCTGATGCGTGGACGTAAGTTGCTGGGTGATGTGTTGCCCTACGAGCAGGTGTGGCGGACAGGTGCCAATGCAGCAACGCAGTTTACAACGCCGGTACCGGTAAAGCTTGCAGGGATGCAGGTACCTGCCGGTACTTACACGTTGTGGACCGTGCCACATACAGGCTCAGTTGACCTGATTGTAAACAAACAAACCGGTCAATGGGGCACCGAATACAACCGTTCACGCAACCTTGGTATAGCAGGGATTACCAGCCAGGCAGTTAGCGTGCCGGTAGAAGCGTTTACAATTTCCATCGTTCCGCTTGACACAAAGCACGGAACACTTGTGATGGAATGGGGTTTCTTCAAATGGACAGCGCCATTAGAAGTGCAATGAGAAGCCTGGCTCGGCGAAGTTTTCAGCTTCACTGCATTTTACAGGACGTTTGTAACTTCCCTTTATGGCTGATGCATACAGCACCTGCTACGAGGTGCGCTGTGCTAAAGCCCCTAAGAACATGCAGGAGGCAAAAAACTATCTTTACCCATTTGCTTTTACTGTTGGTTCAGTCTTATTTCTGACTCTCTTTTTTCCACCATTTTAAAGGGAATTGAATATCCTTTACCGACCCTACTACCAGGTCGGGCTTAAAAGCATAGTGATTTAGATCTTCTTTTTTAGTAACTCCCGATAATACCAGTATTGTTTTATAGCCCATCTGAACACCACCTTGTATGTCTGTATCCATGGTATCGCCGATAACAGTTGTATCTGCTGTTTCCAGGTTCATGGCTTTGCGGGCAGAACGCATCATTACGGGGCTCGGTTTGCCAATGGTGAACGCTTTTCTGCCGGTAGCTTCTTCAATCATTGCCGTTACGGAGCCAATGCCCAAATTGTTCCATCCTGGTTTTCGGGGAGACGGGTCTCTGTTAGTAGTTATAAATTTTGCTCCGCCGAGAATCATATCAACCGCTTTTTGTACCATTTCAAGCGTGAAATTTCTTCCTTCCCCTAATACAACAAAATCGGGCTCGGTATCAACAAGCGTTAAACCATTCTCGTGCAGGCTCGTTAGCAAGCCGCCTTCTCCCAGTACATAAGCCGTTTTATTAGCCGCCTGGTCAGCCAGGAATTTGCCTGTAGCCATCGCACTGGTGTACACATGCTCTTCTGTTGCTTCTATTCCCAGCTTTTTCAGTTTTCTTACCACTTCCAGCTTTGTACGCTGGCTATTATTGGTCATGAACATAAAGGGAATATCACTCTTTAATAAACGGGCAATAAATTCATCTGCACCCTCAATCATTTCATCACCGCCATATATCACACCATCCATATCAATCAGGAGACCTTGTTTCATTTTAAATAAGAGTTAGTTTAATGAATTCGTTTTTGAACATCAACAAGGTAAAGAAAATTTCTTGTTTCATTCAACTTGTCCCATTTGTCACAATGTCTCCTTTAAGGCTTAATGGGCGGTAGCCTAAGGACATTGCGGGAGTGAGGTATAAGGCAAATGGAATATTGTTCTGTCAGCAGTTTCTTTATCTCTTTCCTTCATGCCTGTAAGATGCGCAATAACAGCACATAAGCTGTTTACTTTATTACATTTACCTGTACCAATTGGATACCGTTGTTCGCACTTTGCAATGATATGGACTAAACTAAAATTTCGTAAGTACTACTTGTAAGGGGTGCATTTCAAATTGTCGCTGATATTGATTCGGTAGTTCATTGTTGCCCCGGCATTTATGACGGGGATGGTCAGGAAAGAAATCATCCGGCTTTAGCCAAACCGCCACCAGCTTTTGGCTAAAGCCACTTATCCCGTCCATTTATACCCCCGGCAAAATGCCGGAGCAATGGTGCGAGAATTTGAAATGCACCCCTTATCATCGTAGGGTCTCATTGCTGCGCTGCAAAAGCCCTGGCGATGAATACCCCACGACGGCAACATAGTGAACTGTTAAAATCAAATATCATGGTTTACTGTAGCAGGTTATCGGGCTGCAGTTGTAAAATAAAATAGCAAAAACCAATTTTATACACTACCTTTACAGCGTTCTTTGAGCACTGCACTTTGTAATCAGACATGTCTCATACGGGCTCTTGCCCATTGTAAGTTACTTTCTTTACGTTGTTCCTTTCTCAGATTTCAATTCATTAAACATATTAAATACAAGATGAACATTTTTATTTCCAATTTAGACTTTAAAGTAGAAAGTGGCGACCTGACAGATTTTTTTGCACCGTATGGAGAAGTAGTTTCTTCGAAGGTTATTACAGACCGTGAAACAGGCAGAAGCCGTGGTTTCGGTTTTGTGGAAATGTCCAGCGATGCTG
>Ga0073774_1000177_pt1 | contig 15093 bp, 6 predicted proteins | sample InSIn5gowninarea_FD_77487 | JGI IMG/M metagenome (GOLD analysis project Ga0073774, IMG submission 77487) | Clean room microbial communities from NASA Spacecraft Assembly Facility at Jet Propulsion Laboratory, Pasadena, California, USA -... ... | reverse complement strand
TTGGGCGCTAAAATAGGTAGATTTAAAGACAGTAATGCTGAACGCACTAGGAACCCTAGCGGAACGCAGGCAAGCAGCTTATGAAGCCCTTAAGCGCTGCAAGTAATAATCAGGCTAGTCCCCTACAGACTTACTTGACTATATAAGGCCGCTGTGGGAAGAACTGGGCGAGTTTTACTCTGAGGAGATGAAGGTCCTTGAATTTATGGCTGGCCTCCACAATTTAATCTAAAGGGATCTCTATTTAATTCCCTATGAACAAAGAAAAACCCTTCTAACTATTAAAGAGCAAGCTAACATTATTAGCCGAAGGCTACCTTTAAAGGGGGTAAACCACTAGAATAGTTCCTAAGGATTACATAGCTAGCTAAGGAAGGCAGGCTAAAACCTAAAGAAACATTAGAAGAGTTTATCTGGATCAGAGGGGGACAGCTAAACCCCTAAAAGCTCTAAGAGCGGGCTGTCAGGCTAAACGGGACTAAAGAGGGCTAATTAGAGGCCCTCTGGTCCACTAAGGTCCAAAGTTACGTGCTATGAGTGCGGGGAAACTAGACATATCCAACCTAACTGTCCAAAGGCTAAGGACGGGAGCAACAACTCCCCTTGCTCCTAGTTAGGAAAAGTGAGCAGGCAGAAAGGCTGATCTCCACCCTTGCTGCCCATGTTGAGGTCTTAAAGGAGAAGAAGGAGTTAATGTCACTCTATAAAGCCCTATACAAGCCCCCACGACTGTTGACAGTTAAGGTGGCCTTTTAGGGCAGACAAGCTATTAAGGCGCTTGTAGATGGAGGCTTGCAACTCAATCTAATGTCCGCAGTGCTGGCAAAAGAGTTAGACCTTTAGGTATCCCCGCTACTAAGAATAGTAGCGGAAGGAGTTAGTAGCACAGAGCTGCTGGTCTATAGAACTACTACTATAAGTGTTGCCATTACTAACTCTAGAGGACGTGTGTAAGTGCATAACGTGCCTTTTGTAGTGTCAGACCTAAGAAGGTACAAAGTTTACCTTAGTCTGCTATGGATTAATGACTGCGATCTAAAGCTAAGCTATTTGAGCTAGCGTTTGCTTTTTAAGGGCGAAAAGTCTAAGGACTAGCCTAAGTTTGAGAAGTTAGCTATAGAAGACGCGGATTAGTTTGACTGCATAATGCGTGATCCCGCAGTGGATGTATATGCGTGCATAGTGAACTCTGTGGGCTAGATTGAGCCAAAGGATCCCTAAGAGGGGTTAATCCTGGCTGAGTACTGTGAATTTGCGGACTTAGGCTTAAAAGACAATGCTTGAATCCTACTAGACTATAGAGCGCAAGATTTAGCGCTAGACATAGAGCCTGGGACAAGCCCTCTGTATTAGCTACTGTATAACCTGTTGGCAACGGAGCTTGAGATACTTAGGAAGTATCTGGCAGATTATCTGCAACGCGGCTGGATTCGACACTTAAGGTCGCTAGCTAGGGCCCTAATCCTATTTGTAAAGAAAAAGGATAGTAGCCTAAGGCTCTGTGTAGACTACAGAGGCCTGAATAAGGTGACTGTAAAGAACAGGCACCTCCTCCCCCTTATTGCGGAGTCACTGGAATGATTGGCAGAGGCTAAGTTTTATACTAAGCTAGACGTACAAGAGGCGTACTACCGCATCTGCATTAAGAAAGGGGATGAGTAGAAGACAGCTTTCTGCACAAGGTATGGTTATTTTGAGTACACTATAATGCCCTTTGGCTTAACAAACGCACCTGCGCAATTCTAAGCATATATTAATAAAGCGTTGATTAGGTTAGTAGATATTACATATATTGTGTACTTAGATAATATCCTAATCTTCTTAAAGACAAAGGAGGACTATGTAAAGCATGTTTGCAAAGTGCTGCAAAGATTGCAAGAACACAAGCTGTATGTGCGCCTTAATAAGTGTAAATGGCACGTTTAACACACAGAGTACCTAGGATACATAGTATCTCCTAAAGGTGTCTTAATAGACACAAGCTGTCTTGATACAATCTGAGACTGGCTAATGCCCTGAATAGTACAGGACATTAGAGTGTTTATTGGTTTTATAAACTACTATTGTTGCTTTATTGCCAACTTTTCTAAGCTTGCGCTACCCCTTACTAAATTGACCTAAAAAGGGCCAAATGCTGCCCGGGGCGGGCTAGCTATGAGAAGGGAGGAAAGCCAGCCTCTGTCACTTAAAGAAGAGGCTAAGCTGGCCTTCTAGAAGCTGAAGGATGCATTTACAGAGGTACCTATCTTAGCCTATTTTAAAAGGGACTGAAGTACTAGAGTAGAGGTAGACGCATTAGGAGGAGCGATTTCTGGAATCCTAAGTTAATTAGTACTAGGACAGAAGGGGCCCTAATAGAGGCCTATTGACTTCTACTCTAGGAAACTTATCTAGGCAGAGTATAATTACGACACACACGACCAGGAGTTGCTGGCTATTGTACAAAGTCTCTAATATTAGAGGCAACACCTAGATAGAATCCCCTTTGAAGTCCTAACTAATTATTAGAACCTTAAATAGTTTATAAGCACTAAGATCCTGAGCCACTAACAGGTTAGAGCCTACCTTAAGCTATCAAAGTACAACTTTGTGATCACACACCGTGCAGGGTCAACAAACCCAGCGGATAGACCTTCTAGAAGGCTAGATTACATGGCAGAGGTAAAGAGGCCAGAAATAAAATATAACAAAGCCTTTATAGACCCCTTAAAGGAGCTCTTGTCACGAACAGAGCGAACAGCTATGTTAGTGGCCGCTACGGCTCTTTGATCTAGTAAGCAGGGCAGGGAGGCCATACGCAAGTTCTATTAAGCGGAACAGCGAGCGAAAGCCTCTAAAGACACCCTAGAACCTGATAGTAACTTAGAGGAGGCTAAGGAGTCCGCGCTGAGCGACAACAAACATAATTTGGGCTAATCTGGGATAAGGGATCCTAGAAACCCGCGCAGTAACCTAATCACGTTGATTGAGGCTGCCAACAAGGCGCAAGTTATTAGAGAATGCCATAATGATCCACTGTCTAGCTACTTTGGCGCAAGAAGGACTCTTAAGAAGCTTCTGCGCAGATACACCTAGAAGGGTGTTAGAAAGGATGTAGAGAACTATTGTTGAGACTGTCTGCACTGTAGAAGGTTAACTGCCGCCAGGCATTGGCTATACAGTCTGCTTTAACCACTTCCCCCGCCTTCACGGGCATAGGAGGAAGTAACAATGGACTTCATCACAGAACTACCCCTAAGCAAGATAGCAGGTCAAGTGTATAACTTGATACTTGTGGTTGTATGCTGATTGACCAAAATGGCCTACTACATCCTAGCACGGGCTGATTGGGCTAGAGAAGACCTCGCATACACGTGGATACGTGAAGTTATCCGCCTCTATAGAGTCCTAGCGAGGATTATCTCTAATTGTGGACCCCTAATGAGCGCAAGACACTAGAAGACCTTTAACTACTACCTAAACTCTAAGAGGGTCTTAACATTAGCCTTTCACCCCTAGACTGATAGGCAGACTAAACGTTAGAACCAAACGCTGGAGCAGTACCTTAGATGCTATTGTTTATTGGAACAGGATGACTGGGCTCTATGGATTGCAATAGCGGAATTTGCGTATAACGACAGCGTACACGCGACTATAAAGGTTACACCTTTCTAGGCCTACTATAGAATGCACCTAAGAGGGGCAGATTAGCCTAACTAGACCCTAGAGACAGGAGAAGCGCTACTTGTAAGACAGATTGCAGCACATATAATTGCCCTGCAAAGGGCCTGCAAAGATAATATGCTTAGAGCAAACAAATATTAAGAGGACTATGCTAATAAAAGACAGCAGATTGCACCTTTTTAGGTAGGCAATTAAGTACTTGTATTAAGTTGCAACATTTGCACAATCCGCCCTAAGAAAAAGCTGGATTAGAAATACTTAGGCCTAGGGACTATTTTGGCCTAAATTGGACCATCTGCGTATAAAGTGGACCTACCTGGGAAGCAACAGATCCATCCAGTCTTCCATGCGTCACTCCTAGAGCTATACAAGCAAAGTAGCAATCTCCTAGTTGTCTAGGACCAGATCTAGGAACTATTAATCAATCTAACAGAAAAGGTCTAGGACGTGGAGAAAGTACTCAGCAGAAGGCAAAACAACGATGGCAACTAGGAATATCTGATTAAATGGCTTGACTATGGACCAGAGGACAACTCTTAGGAAATAGGAACTAATCTTTCTCTAGAAACACTTAAGGAGTACTAGAAAAGGCACAAGTTCTGCCTAAGACAACAAAATAATGCCCTAGGGACAGGCACACAAAGAAAGGGAGAAGAAAAATAAACTGCTAAGTCTAGAAAGACTCTACTAAGTCTAAGCCTTAGAGATAGATTACCTTTACCTTATTTTTTTCCTTACAAGGTTTTTTACAAAGGTGTTTAATAGCATTATCACAAAGGCAAGAGTAGGAAAGAGAGTAAGAATTATGGAACTGATTGGTATTCTTTGCCCTAATTTGGCCCATTATGCCCCTTGCTAGGCTGATTATAAAGAAGATGTCCCTAAGGACCTGTGTACGCTGTAAACCTAGGTATCTTGTGCCTAGTAACGCTATGTTGCGCTAGAATGCGCTAATCTATGCCTAACGCTAACAATCTAACCTGTCTAGTTGCTATTGCGTCTACTAGCCCCCTTCCTGGCGCTGCCACGCTTGGCAGGGGCCTTCCTGCAGGTAGGCGCCCTTGCAGCCGCCGCAGCCTCCCTCGCAAGCTTACTCTTAGTCTTACTAGCACTACAGACGCTAAAGCGTAGCTAGAAGAGTTAGGAGGAGCTATAATAGGACGGAAAGTACTATTACCTTCTTCTTTAGGGTGATCTTGCTATCTTTAACCTCCTCCTCCTTAAAAGCACGCTTGCAAGCAGCTTCCTTCTTAAGCAGACCCTCCTTGGAACGATCGCGACCCTTAAGATAGACACTAGACTAGCAGGAGGTACTAATAACCAGGTTGCTGTTATAAGCAGTTAAGGAGGCAGTCATAGGGTAGTGCTTCCTAAAACAAGTTAATATACCCTAAATTATGCTAAAGAACGCTAATACGTACTCTTGGACTAGATTGCAAAGCAAAGTAGCGTCGTTAGTAAGACAGGCGGACACAATAAGGCAGTTATTGGCAAGAAGCTCTCTAGTCTTCCCATTGTCAGGATTAGTGGCTAACATGGTCGCGGGGAACCTGCTATTGACAAGCCTAGAGACATTACGCTTAATCTTGCGCAGGGCGATCTAGTTGGCGTTGTTAGGGAGCTAGAGGGGTTAGTATAACCTAAGCAGAGCCAAACAGTGCCAAAGAACCTACACTAAGACAGATCTGGCTAGCCTTCTAGCACTTCTTGCAGCGATAGTACTGCTTGTCCTTAACAGCGTAGCAGTCCCACAAAGCGCTAGGAGAAGGGAAGATGCACGGGCAGCTGACATTGCTGCGAGCATAGGCGTCTAAGCAGCGCGCGCAAGGGACAGCTGTGCGTTGCGTAGACGATTTGCAGGCAGCAAGGCGCCGAGCGGGGAGCGAGAGGACGGGCATAGTTGCTATAGGCGTTGAAGGGCTAGTAGTTATTAATAAGCGGTAAGGTGGGGTCGTTAGTGTTAGTCTCTGCTAATGTCAGCCAAAACCTGTTAAAGATTGACAAAGGACGCTATAGAAAGCTAGACAAAGCTAAAACGAGCCAAATTGAGCCAATTTGACCTGTTCTAAGCCATGCCACTGTTAGGCAAAATTAGAGGATTTCTGGGCTAACTTACTAAAGTGTGCGGTGGGGTGTAGGTAAGCAGGTCAAAAAGAGAGGCAGGAATTAACAGTTGTCTATACACAACACGCGCGCGCATAGGCTATCTAGAATTGCCTAGAAGTTTAGGTGAAGGTGAAATCTTAAAGTGGCATCTCCTTTAGGTGAAGGTGAAGGCAGCTACATACTAAAGGGCTAACACGTACCTGCCAGCACAGTTATTACCTCTGTTGGGCTATTTTGGCCTACAGTAGACTAAAGAGGTCCGCACTAGGACATAGGTTGCAGTTGTCGGGTTGATAACCCTAAGAAGGAGGGCATTGTCAGGCCGGAGGCCATCCCTGGGAGAACCTCGGAGGCTTAGCACAAAATGGACCTATATAGCCCCGCGTAGATTGCTGCGGGACGGCAGCGATTACTCTATCTACCACCCAGAATATACTTCTTGTGTCTATGACCTCTATCCTATCCGTGCAGCCCCTATTGTTTAACAGCTACTTTGTTTAAGACCAATGCAAAAAGAATAAGGTAGTATAGTGACTTACTATACTAACTTATAATAATAATAGGACTAGTAATAAATAGGAAGTTCTTATTAATAATATAGGGCGTCTTATAGAAGACAAATATTCTAGATCTAATAGTGATTATTTCAAGAATTCTAATAAGGACATAACTAAGTAAGTTAATGTCTATAGAGTATATAATTAAGCGCTAATACTATACCAGGAGGAAGAGGACTTCTACGCGCTTAATTTAACCTGTAGGGGAGACACTATTAATATCTCTCGCAGAGGGCTAAGAAGGCAAACACTAAATATCTACTATAATAAATACCTATCATATTAGAATACTATAATTCTAGTAAAGATTAGGGAGAATAGCTCCCAAGTCTATAATATAAGAGGAGTCTATATAGGGTATTTACACGTTACTAATAGCCTAAGCTGCTAAAAAACGCTAGCCTAACAGGCTAAGCGGCGCGCACATAGATAATCACGCAATAATAAGGAGAACTAGAGTAATTATAAGCTACGCAAGTCTAATAAGCGTATAGTAAAAGATATTGCTTATTTTGATATTACCTATAGAACTAAAAGTAAGCTAAATGACCTTGTTTTGCTACCTAATAATCTAAGGGTTATAAAGGAATAGCTTAAGAAGACGCTAAAAGGATATAAGGACTAAGAAACGCAAACTAGATTAGTAAGCCTTATACCTATATTTAAGAAGGACTATAAAAACGCTCTATTAGCAATTAACAACCTCCTTACGACTAAGGAAGGATAGGGACATGGATAGATTATAGAGTAGGCACAAGACAACTATGCTACTCTTAGATAAATTTAGAAATCTTACAGTAATTAGACGAGTCTTAACAAAACTAACTTTAATTAACAACTAATTTAGCTCTAAACACTAAGATTATAATATTATTTAGACTACTGAAAACTAAAGTATAGATTGCTTTCTTACACAGCATGTGCATATAACAGGTGCACTATATACTATAATAGCAAGTTAGCTAAGGGATAGTTTCTAAGTCTCTGCAACCTCTACTAGTTATAATAGTACTAATACACTAATAACTTATGCAAAGTCTACCTATAGAATATATAAGATAAGGCACATTTCCTAGAAAGCAAGGTTCTATAAGAAGCCTACACTGAGTAGCTTATTATTAATAGCTAATGCTTTATTGCACACTAGTAATATTGTATAAATCCTAAATATAAGACGCACGCTAAATATAAGGAGTAATATAGATATAGTAGTTAGGAGCCCTTTTTAGGAACACGCCTATAAGCTCTAGGAGTTAATTCCTTAATTCTATAGGGACTAATTAGCTTATTAAGCTCTTAATCCTATTAGGAGGAGTTATAATAATAGTTTTATTAGACTTAGGTGCATAGACAAGCTATATATCTGTCACAGAGCAAAATAGACTAATCCACTCTGCTCTGCGGCTAGGTAGTATATATAGGCAATTTTAGCTGCGACAATATCTTATAAAGCAGTAGAAAGAGCTAGACTCTAACTATAGTATAAATAGACACTATACCCCTTATAAGTAGCTAATAAAGAACTAATACTAGAGGAAGAAATAGTTATGCTTAAAGTTTAAGGTGTCCCCCTATAAATATAACACTATAACAAGAAGTTAGACCTAGATATTCTTAGGACGGCTGCCTACAATGTTATATTAGGACTACTATAGTTATAAAAGCATAACCTATAAATTAATTAGAAGAAATATAAGCTTTTGTTTAATAGATGCAGATATAGCACTACTACACACTAGCCTATGCAACCTATACTAGAGTTGGTAGATAAGAAGGAGATTAATAATATCTCTTTAACACTATAGACGCGCTAAGATAGAGCATTTAACTATATAGACCTAAGAAGCCCCTCTATAACAGTTAAGGAGACTAAGAGTGTACCTCCTGCTATACTAGATATATATTATTAGTACGCCTAGATATTTGAAGAAGAGTTATCTATAAAAGCGCTACCTAAGCATTAACCTTAGGATTATAAGATTAAACTCTACGAAGGGAAAGAACTACCCTTTAGGCTAATATACTAGGTATCTAAGAAGGAACTAGAGGTACTCTGCAAGTATATTAAAGAGAACCTTATAAAGGGATTTATATAGAAATCTAAATCCCTAGTAGGATTCCCTATCCTATTCATTAAGAAAAAGAACAGATTACTATGCCTATATATTAATTATATAACACTTAACAAAATTACTATTAAAAACAGATATCTGCTATCTAATATATCTAATTTATAGGATTGATTATAAGGAGCAAAGTTCTTTACTGCACTAGACTTACGCAGAGCGTACAACCTTATATACATAAAGGAAGGTAAAGAATAGAAGATAGCGTTTAGAACCTATTGTAGTTATTATAACTATATAGTTATGCTATGTAGGCTAACTAATACACTAGCTATATATTAGGCTCTTATTAACAATGTGCTGTAAGCATACCTAGACATTACTATAGTAGCATACCTTAATAATATTCTAGTATATAGCAAGACGCTAGAAGAACACAAGGTCTATATAAGATAAGTATTAGACTATTTAGCAAAAGCAGATCTCAGGCTAAAGCTAGAAAAGTAACAATAGCACAAGGAAGAAGTAGAAGTCCTTAGCTATATTATAGGAAAATATAGAGTTAAGATAAGTAAGAAGAAGATTTAGGTTATAAGGGATTAGCTAATACTTATATCTATTAAAGAAGTCTAAGAATTCCTTAGGTTTATTAACTTTAATTAACGCTTTATTAAGGACTACTCTATAAAAGCCTTACTACTTTAACACTTATACAGAAGGACACACTATTTTAGTAAGAATAAGTATAGGAGAATACTTTCTAGTTATTTAAGCAGGCATATATTAAGCTATCTATGTTAATTATATTTAAGAGCAGCAAACTAATACACCTTAAGACAGATGCCTTAGACTTAGCATTAAAAGCTTGCATTACATAAGAATGAAGAGGATAATAGAACCTAATTACCTACTACTTAAGAAAATTTACAGCACCTAAAGAATGCTATAATATACATAATAAGGAATTTATAGCTATTATTAACGCATTGCAATATTAAAGAGTCTATACAGAGAGCTGCTTAGAACTTACTATCTACACAGATTATAAGAACTTAGTGCACTTTACTATAAGTAAGGTTCTAAATTAATAATAAGTTTACTAGTTAGAATAACTTAGTTAATAAAAGTTCAAGATTCTATACACACTAGGAAAGGAAAATAGCAGAGTCGACACACTTAGCCAACGCTATAACCTTGCAGGCAAGAAAATAATTGATAAGTTGGATATACTTAGAAAGAATAAGGATAGGTTATTAGGACTATTATAGCAGCTTAACCTTATACTATGCGTTAAATAAGAAGAACGCATTTAGGCATAAGTACTAGAGGAACTATAAGAAGAAGTTATTAGCTATTAGTATAATAACCTGCTATATAGACACCCTAGTATTATATAAATAATAGAACTTATTAAATAACACTATAAGTTCCTAAATATACGCAATAAGGTTACAAAATTTATTAAAAATTATACCAGCTGTTAGCAAAACAAACATAGCACACACACTAAGTAAAGAGAAGCACAAGCTATAGAACTACTAACAGCACTATAGATAAACATTGTAATAGACTTTGTTACACAAATGCCTGTTTCTAAGGACCCTATTATAAGATATACCTATAACACAGTTTTTATTATAGTTAACTAGTTTACTAAGTATGCTGAGATAATACTGTTTTAACATAGCTACACTACCAAGCAGCTAGCAAATGTCTTTAAAGACTATGTTATCTACTATTATAGTATCCCTAAGTTAATTATTAGCAATCAAGACAAGCTCTTTATATCAAACTATTAGACTATACTTTTGGCAGTAATAGGCACTAAGAAGAAGCTTTTTATAGCCTATTATCTGCAGATAGATAGACAGACTAAATAAACAAATTAGACTATAGAAACATACCTAAGGATTTATAGCAACTAGCAACAAGATAACTAGGTCTTACTAATACCTATAGCACAGATTACATATAATAACAAGTTATTAGAAGTAATAGGCATATTACTATTCTTTACAAATTATAGGAGACACCTAACTCTCTTTACCAGGTTATTAGATAGTAATATCTAAATAAAATTAGCAATAGTCCTAGTTAAAGCACTAAAGAAAGTATACTAAAAATTACTAGAGAATATTGCTAAAGCTTAATTAAGGAGCATTTCTTATATTAATAAAAAATAAAAAATTGTGCCCTTGCCAAAGGAGGGAGACAAAGTGTATCTTCTTATAAGGAACCTACGTATATAGCAACTAATAAAAAAACTAGCTAAGGTTAAGGTTAGACTATTTTTTATTTCTAAGTAAATCAGCTTAGTTAACTATTAATTTGCACTGCCTAAGGATATAAAGATCTATCTAGTGTTCTATATCTTGCTATTAGAACTAGCTAACCTATAAACGCTAGTCTAGAAAGACTTTTACTACTAGGTAGATAGCTAGGAGGAGTAGGAAGTAAAAAAAATAATAAAACACTAGAAGAAAGGATAAGGGACTAAATACCTAGTTGAGTAGTCAGGATATCCAGATTTAGAAAATATATAGGAACTGACTATAAACCTTGTAAACTGCTAGCAGCTATGAAAGGAATTTGCGCAGGCTAATCAGGTAATGCTATATTAGGATTAACTTAATAGTTAAGTAGTATGTCCTTAAAAGAACTCTAAGTGCTAAGCAATAAATTTAGGGCTAGGCCCTCTAAAGAACTAGTAAATAATGTAGTCCCCTTATCTAACTCTTGCTCTAGAACACTCCTCTCTTTGACAGAAATTGCTTCTTTAGTATAATAATCTAATAAGTCTATTTATTGCTATAAACGCTCTTTGCGTGCGCATATAACCTATAACTCTTCTAAAACCTCTTCTAAGGCCTTAAGCGCGTTATTCTGCGCTTTAGAACTTTCTTTTATCTATGTCTGTAACTTCTCTTTCTTAGTTTTAAGACGCGTGAACTCTAATTAAGTAATATAACGTGTTTCACCACCAAGCGCCGCACCCCACTGAGCGCTGCACTCTTGCCACAAGAACGCTGGCGCAACAATAACACGTAATGTCTTAACTATAACAGACCCTAAGACTCTACACTAAAGCTAACATACAGCTTGCTATATCTAATATTTTAAGAAATTAAATTAAAAGTATCTAACGCGCAGAGAAAGTCTATAAAGTGCCTAAACAGATAATCTAACACTAACGCAATAGAACACGCTCTTAATGCAACTGCAAGCTAAACACAAAGCGCCTTATAAAGCTAGAAGAGGAGGTAGTTATACTATATATACTTAAGGAGTCTAATTATAGACTACCCTCCTTAAAGGTAGATGTATAAGATATAGCAGATAAACTGCTAAGAGAGCGTAGTGGTAACACTGTTAGCAAGAACTAGGTTAATAGGTTTATCTAGCGTACACCTAAGCTGCAAACGCAATAGACCTACCTATATAATTGCTAGCAAGCTGCCTGCAAGGACCTAGCAGTTATCTAGCCCTAGTTTACGCTTATTTAGTTAATAAAGGCAAAGTATAGTATTATTAATAAGGACATATATAACTTTAATAAGTCTAGCTTCCTAATAGGCAAGATCTTGTCGCAACTAGTAGTAATAGGCTTAGAGAAGTCTAGGAAGCAGAAGAAACTTTAGCCTAGCAATTGCAAGTAGGTTACCCTAGTACAAGGCGTTAGGTTAATAGGGAAGGTAGTCCTACTATTTCTTATCCTTGCAGGCAAGGTTCTTATCTCTAACTAGTTTACTAAGGACCTCCTATAGGACTAGGTTATTAAGGTTAGTCCTACTAGCTAGACTAATAATAATCTAGTGCTTGCCTAGCTCTACTACTTTAACACGTATGCAAAGCCTATTAGGGTCTACAGGCTGCTTATTATTAATAGCTATAAGAGCTATTGTTGAAGCTGGAAGACAATGATCTGACAATTCAGTTGAGAAGGAAGTGATCAAATTCCTCTGTTGATATATCCTGCTCACGATCTACCTTATATACTTAGGATCACACCTAATTAGGATTAGTCCTTAATATCCATATCTGTAACAATCGTTCGGCCCGGATTATCGTAATCTTCTGACCCTGCGACTGCTCCAATCCACCACTTCACTGCGACACACCCCTCAGGTGCATCTAATCCTTCGGTTGTTGTACCTGTTCCAAGCATGTGACGTATCCGTTGCTACGGTGCGGCTCTGAGCACGTGCTTGTTTTGTTTCCCTCCTCTGTGATCTGGTTGGTCAGCCTTATATTTTATCGGAGTTTCGCGCGCTCGTGCGTCAGCCTTGCTGAGCGCGTGCGCGAATTTGCGGCGCGTTCCCTGATCCGACTAGCGCCCCTTCCTAATCCGTATGTTTGCTCAAACGAGCATCTGCTCAGCGATATGAACACTTTTCTGCTTGCTCGATCATTCGCTCACACACTCAACCGCATGAGCGATCAAGTCTCTAATCCATTTGCGTCCGCATCCTTCGACATCTCCGTAAGCATGATTGCTTGATCCCACTGATTGGAACGCTCACTGATCGCACGCGCAGGATATCATCTCACACGCCGATCCCTCTGTCACCATGTCCGCGTCTGGTGGTGATCGCGGCGGTGATCCGCCTGACGGCGGTCGTCGCTCCCGGTCCACCCGTAAGCCTTTTGGAGATCAGTGATCTTGATATAGTTACTGATCATTGAGCAGATCACCCGAGCAAGAAGCGTGTTATCGACGACGACGACGAGGATGAGCCGATCCAGGTCAGCTCCGGTGAGGATCAGAGCGATGGTGACGACTCGGTCATTGAGGCTGATCCAGGCGCTGTCGGTAGTCCTCGATCTGATCCGTGTATCGGTTGCGCTAAGCGTCTGGTCGCCGGCACTGGTACTGGTGTGTGCCATGATCGAGCTGATCCGAGCTACTCCGGTGCTCGCTGCCAGGAGTGCGGCACTCACTCTTGTCGTCCGCTGTAAGATCATTGCTCAGATTGTTGTTTGTTGTTGATCTAACCCCTTGATCAGTCCAGTGCACATCGTCCCTTCAGTCCGCAACGCTGCTCGTGCGATCGCCCAGGGTCAGCCGGTAAGTCTTGATCGTCTGCTTCTTTGATCGCTGTGACTTTACTGATCTGATCTAGCGGCGTGCCGTCGGTGCCCTCGTCTCGATTGTCCGTGATCATATCAACGAGCTTCCACCTCCACCTCCGAGCGCCCGCAAACTCCGATCGAAGAAGCGCCGCGTGATCACCAGCTCCCCCGCCGTCAAGAAGGAGTCTTCCAGGATCACTGATCCTCGGCTCAGTGGTCGTGCTCCAACAGCTCAGATGTTCGGTAGTGTTTCTGGTCCCGTGCTCGGCGGTGGTCCTTCTCCCGTGATCGGTGGTGGTCTTGCTCCCGTGATCGGTGGTGGTCTTCGAGGTCTGCTGTCTGATCCTGGTGATCGGTCTGGTCAGATGTTCTCTGATCCACCTGAGACTCCGTCTCGTCGTCAGCGAGCAGCAGCTCAGGTTGCTGTTTCTTCGACAGACGAGTTCATGGGCGTGATCCGTGATCTTCTTGATCAGTTCGAGGATCGTATCCTTCAGTATCTTCGGGCTCGTGATAACGCTGGTCGCTGAGCATCTGCTCAGTGACTTCGTTATTTTCCCGATTTGGACTGGTGCTTGGTCGTTGAGCTTCGGCTGTGAGTAGGATCGAATGCAATCTTCTGCTCAACCTTCAGTGATCTTTTGACTTGCATCGTGAATGTTGATCAGTTTCTTGAAATGATCAAACTGCTGTTGGGTGAGCTTCTTTGTTAATCCGTCAGCTGGCATACCGCTTGTTTCCAGGTATCTGATCTGTATCGATCCCTTGGCGTACTCTTGTCTAAGCCACATGTTTTGGATATCAACATGCCTGAGCCTAGTGTTGATTCGCTCATTCGCTCCAACAACAAGTCGGATTGTTTGTTGGTTGTCACACCAGATGTTCCATGCTTCTCCAAGATCGAGCGTTAGCTCACTAAAGAATCGCTTGATTGCGAGTGTTTCCTTCGTGACCTCTTCAAGAGCAAGCAGCTCAGCTTCGGTTGTTGATGTAGTGACTGTGCTCTGCCTTGCTGCTTTCCACAGGATCGGTCCTCCAAAGAGGATCGCGATATATCCATGTGATGATCGCCTGGTTTCCTGATCATCTGCGAAGGATGCATCTCCGCATATCGTAAGATCAGGTCCATTGTAGTTTCCGTACTGGATCCCTTCTCTTCTTGTCCTATACAGGTACACAATCACCCTGTCAACAGCTTTTAAATGCTGATCGCTAGGGTTTGTGAGATAGTGTGATAGCTTTGACACTGCAAATGCAACGTCTGGTCTGAGCATGATCGCCGTGTACAATACTGATCCTACTCTCTCTTGGTAGCTCTTTATCTGTTGCTTTGTTGCTTCCCCAGAGTTCTTGATCAGATCCTCAGAAGGAAGAGGAGTAGTTGGATGTGTACCGTCTTCTAGCTCAAACTTTTTTGTAATCTTGTCGATATACGTATCGTGGACCAGAGTGATAGTATGCTTGTCTCTATCCCTGATCACTCTGATTCCGAGAAACCACTCTACTGATCCTTGCTCTTGTATCTCATATTTGCTTGTTACTTTCTCCCAGAGCATTAAAGCTTGTTGCTCGTTGTTCTTGTGATACATCAGTAGGATGTCATCCACGTAGAATAGGACAAGGATCTTTCG
>Ga0073774_1000176_pt1 | contig 15122 bp, 12 predicted proteins | sample InSIn5gowninarea_FD_77487 | JGI IMG/M metagenome (GOLD analysis project Ga0073774, IMG submission 77487) | Clean room microbial communities from NASA Spacecraft Assembly Facility at Jet Propulsion Laboratory, Pasadena, California, USA -... ... | reverse complement strand
TTTGTTGTAAATAATATAAAATTTCCACATTTTTTGGTTAGTCAAAAATTAATAAAAACTTGAAGATGTAGGACACTTCTAGCTCCACGTGTTTATACAAAAATATTGTTAGAATGAATTTATTTGATACTCTATTCATTTTTTATGATGAGATATTATTGATACTCTATTCATTTGTCATGATAAGATACTATGGTTCAATTTGTGCATATATTTTAACAAGTACACACGTGTTGATACAAAAATATTGTTGAATAAGTTTATTTTATACTTTATTCATTTGTCATGATGATACTCTCGTATAATTTGTGTATTATATTTTAACAAATATTTTATGGAGATAATCCATGTTTATTTGGTTTTTCCTTTGGAAAAAAATCTTATATTTTAATGAGAAAATATACATTAAACGATTAAAAAGGAATTGATGAGGATAAAAAGAGGGTTGGGTTTGCTTACCATTCTTGTATCATTAAGACAATTTATAGTTGCTTATATTTATTATTGCTCAATGTTTTTCTAAAAAAATAACTTGTTCATATTTTTTGCGAGTTAAAACAATAAGCTAAAAAGAAAAGACATAGTGTTGATCTCGCCACCATCCAAATATTCATGGCATTACATCCCAAAACAATATCTATTTTCTGCATGTAGTTTTTGGCATTTTTATAATTTTGTCTCCAATAGGCTCTTTGGCTAGATTTTGTTGACTTCTTGCTCTTGCTTTTGTTCCTTTTAACAACTTGTGTCCAACCTTTTTCTAGGATTGCATCTGATTTAAGAGACGTGACTTCATCTTCATTGGCTTGTCTTGCCCTTGACTTGATCTTGCTGAGGGGATTTGCATTGATTAAGGGTCTGCCTTGTTCTTTGTGTTGTTCGACAACTTTGTCAGTTTCCAGAGGACTTTCATTCTTGAACATTGTATAATGCTCTATTTTTGCTCCTTCCCACCACGTAGATTTGCGGTGGTCTCTTCTAGAGGAGTATTGTATAGCTTTTGGGCAATTTTTAACTAGATGGCATGTTTCATAACAAGCTCGACATTGGAAGAGGATATTTTCATAGTCCAATTTTTGAACCCACACATAATCTTCTATGGTCAAGATTATTTCGGTTGGAAAACCATTACCGATGTCCATTTCTGCACAAATTCGGGCAAAGGTGGTTTTGTCATATTCCTTTGTGTTTGAACTACGGTAATAAAACTTGCTGAGTGTGTCTCCAATAGCTTTGAGCGAAGAAAAATTCCAAAGATGTAAGGGTAGGCTCAGAAGCCGAACCCAAACTGGAGCTGAGGACATTATAACTAAGGCATGGTCAAAGGAGGGGGTCTAGTGTTTCATGAAGAGTCCAAAGCTTTCCCAAAACCAAGGTCCAGAATCCACAATAACCTTTCTATCCTCTAGAGTGTCAAAATCAACTACAAAAAAACCTCGTGCAAAGGGGTAGATAGAGACATCTTCATAAATAAGTGGCTTATAGACCTCACTGATCCATTTGTAAGGGTCTACCAAGTGGGGCCATAATCCGTTAAACCTACAAACCAAAGCACATATTGAATTTTTTTTGCCTCCTCAATGGATTCTTTGACCAGGGGCATAGTGGGGACTGGGTCTTCTTGAACAATTTGAGCAGTTTCGCTTTGGATCATAGAGCCAGTGCGGCCTGAGGCAGAGACTGAATTCAGACCTGATACTCTTGTAGATAGCTTGGCTACCAAAGTTGAGGGTGCAGAGTTGGGGTGTGAAGTTGGAGCCGCAACCGAACCTGAGACTCCTCATACAAATAAACCAACTATTGAATTTGTGAGTGAGACCAAAGCAACGACTATCGTTCTCAAAGGAGGAGTTAAAGCTTGGTTTTGGAGGCCATCAAAAATGGCTACAAAGAATCGTAGCTTCCGCAACGCACCAAAAAAAAAACCTGAAACCAAAAAAATCCAAATATTTTTTTATCATTTTAATAAAATTTACATACATAACTTTTTTTTAAATATGTTTAATATTCATATTGTTAACTTCTTCAATTAAATTAAATTAAAATTATATTTTATTAAATCATTTAAAATAATTATTCAATTTAAAAACAATTTATAATCCAGTATAACTTTATGAAAGATGATGAGTTTGTCATCTCCAGTTTTTTGGGAGACAAATTATTTTGTGGGACTTCCTTACCACCTTTTTAAGACCAAATAAATTGTGCAAATACAATTGGTTAGAGATGTCACTATGGTTGCATTTAAAGCCAATAATAATCTCTATTTTGGATGTCACTTAGAATGTAATTGACTTGTAATTAAGGAAATCAGAATGTAATTGACTTGTAATTAAGGAAATCATGCATATGTTATTAATGGCATTTTTATACATGTTGTTTTAATATCTATGTTACCAAAGATGTAAATGTGAACAAATTCATAAATGTATTTTGTTGTATTTGTAGATGTTATGTTCTTTTAATTTTTTATATTGATATAGGCATAATAAACAATCATGGTTGTTTCTCTTCTAGTCAGTGTGGATGTTCTTCTAGTTGTAAATAAAAGTAACCACTTTCATTATTATGGGTGTCATCCAAATTGTGTTAGTGCCAATTTGAGTGATGTTTTCTTTAAAATTTTGTATTGCTTTTTTATACATGCACATTTTTATGAATGTAATGTTGTCTTTATTTATGAATTGTTGCATTTCATAGAAAGAATTAAGCCACCTCAATTGATGGTCAAATTGTAAGTTGTTCTTTCAATCATCTTAGGGTAAAACTTCACCTTAGTTTCACTTCGAGAGAGGAATTGAGATTCAATGATGAACTTCCTCCAATACTATACAATCTTAACTTTGTAATATCTCTAGAGTGCTTTTGGTAGATGGTAAAATTTATTAATGCTCTAATGGAGGATGTTAATGCATGTGGCAAATAAGTGACGTTAATAAATTGTCCATCCATAACCTCGACCTTGCCATTAATATTGACAACCCTTGTTTCAAGTAGTTCAATTAGATTATATAAAAAATTCTTCCTTTTGTTTATTTGTTTGATAGTGAATGTTAACCATACACTATGTACAAACTACAACAACTTTGTGCAAAGCATGCTTGGTACCAACTTGATCCAAATGTGTGCCAATAGAATTAACATGATCACAACAACAACCGCAACAAAGGGATTCAAATCACTACACAATCATTAAATTATGGCGTGGCAATTTACTTGACCCGGCTTATACAAAATACAAAATAATTATCAAAATAAAATACAATGGCGTGATCAAATTTGGCAATAATTCAACTCCATTTCCTCAAATAAAATACATATGTACAACATGATATAAATAATGCTAAGCTTATAACACAACCATAAATCCATCAACCATCAATCATATATCTAAACTCCCTTTACAATATGAAGATGAAGTACAAATACTAGAGGCAAGGATCTTGAAATGTTCCATATGCTTATATCTTAAATTACATAAGTAGATGTACAATATTTTGGGAAGATGAAGAGATAGAGAGGAAGAAGACAACCAATTATCACTGTTGAGATTTCACACACAATTGTTCGTTGCATTGGCCATCTATGTAAAGTCTCGTGTATATGAAATGAAAAGAGCACGACAAGGTAATATGATATAGTTTAACCGCTGCAATAATTTCATTGTCACAACCTAGTGATAATGTTGGAAATGCATGACAATATATAAGCATGCTTGTGATACGATGTGGAGTTGTCACCATGATGCATGACTAACACTATGCACCCATACATAAACGACTCCTCTTAGCACAACCCATGTAGTCATGGACTTAGTCAATCTTTGACCATGTTTGGGATCAACAACCAAGTGTTGCAAGATCACAAATTGAAGAATATCTCAATGTTTATAGTGTTCTACATATACACACCCATGTTTGTGGTTCTAATCCAATTTCCCTGCAATAAGACTAGCAACTTTTATTACATCATATTTACGTTTTGGGTTTTCACATCTTATGATTTACCCACGCTCCACCTTTGTGAAACTTCTAAGTGTGCTCCACTTTCCATACTTTGTTTCCAAACATATAACTCCACTCGGTGCTCCTACATGGACTATATGTACTAGGGAGTAGGGAACCTAGGGATATCTAGAATTTGTGTCTGTAGGTGATTCTTTATGTCAACCATGATCATCTATAATACCCTCTATACTGATATGTAATACACAGTTGCCATATTACCTAAATAAAATCTAGTTTTTTTATGGTTGTTGTTTATCTCATAACAAAGAGGATTTACATATCTCTAATCACCTTTTAGATTATCATCGTTTCCTTGTTTAACAATTGGTTCTTGACCTATTAGCCCACGTTCAGTCTCAACACGTTTCTTCTCTATCACACTGGTTGTGAGAATTGGTCCACAACAACATAAAAGGCTTCGATAAATCATGATCCTAATGCCAACATGGTGTCCACAATGCTAGTGTCCCCTACTAATATATGATTGATTATGTGTTGCATTGATATGCTTTCTTGCTCAATGTTCCCCTTCTTCCTTATGCGGCATGTCTATTGGGTGTGTGTATGTGCATGTGAACAATAAAGTCAGATACATTATGAATGACATATTGGACTGCTTATACAATTATAAAAGCCCCTACCCCTCTCTCATTATTATTCTTCATTAATTGGGACAATTGATTTACAACGACGAATAGTTTGCAATAATATAAAGGCCTCAAAACACTATGATACTTATGTCCATAATAGTAGTCAACCTCTTTGTAACGTAACAATTAATTTATTATGAGATTGATATGCTTGCCTTCTCAAGCTTTCCCTACTCTATTTAAATTTTTTTTTTCAAATTTATGTGTAAACACCCCATATATATCCCTTATTTTGTTTATATGTATGTAAAAACAAAAATAAAGTATACCGGGGATGCCTTTCCAACAATACCATGAAAAGCGACATGTGCAAGGAAGTTTCCAACAATACCATGAAAGGTGAGATGCACGAGGAAGTTGACTCCAGTCGGGCAACAAGCCATTCCTGGTGCAGCAACCCCGCTCATTACCCTTTTCCACATCCGGTTCCAAGCACGACTGGTATTGGGATACCGGTTTTCAACACCGCGTTGCGAACGCCAGAGCGGTTTTGCAGGCCTCGGTCCTGCGGAAACGGGTTTTTCCATCTTCAACTACCTGTCGCATGTTCCACCCATCTCCCCACGATTCTGGCACCGCTGCAACCCCATCTCACGCCTGGAAAATCCCATCTCGCTGCCGGAATCGTTCCATGAGCCGCCTCCGATTGCAGTATACAAAGTAAATATATATCGCAGCGCACCATCGAGCTAAGGTATATACACAAAACATATATGCGCTAAGCCACCGGCCATATGGAGGCGAATTTCGGCGAGGGCGGCGGGGGGGACTCGCCCTCATCGGCCATAACCAGATGGAAGAGTAGCATTTGGAGAGGGTTTCAGTATTATCTGGACAAATCCACCCCGCACACAGTGGCAAGATGGTTAGGGTTTGTCGTGCTTGCGGCCATTTATGTTGTGAGGGTTTATTTCATAGAGGGGTTTTACATAGTCTCTTACGGACTAGGGATCTATATATTGAATTTATTGATAGGTTTTCTGTCCCCGCAAGCCGATCCAGAGATGGAGGGTCAATCGCTGCCCACCAAGCGGTCCGACGAATTCAAGCCGTTCATTCGCCGCTTGCCGGAGTTTAAATTCTGGTATTTTTCGATACCTTTGTCATTATTTATGAGTTAAAGTCCGTGTTTTTAAAGCAAATAGCCAGTTAATGGATTCGGGTTCGAAATTGTGAAGCTGTTTCCGTTCGAATATTTTTTGGCAAAAAAAATCATTGAAGCCGGGGATTATTTATTCGGGGTTTTAATGGTGGATCTCTGTTACTTATTTGGAAATGATGATTCATTCAGCAGAACAGATTATACACATCATAACACTGAAAAAATGGTTCAGTTAGAATTCGGACTATCTGGCCCACAACACAAAAGCAGTTAAATGATGTTTGATGTTGCTTTGCCTTGCATTATTGAAGTGTCCATTTGAGCATACCTTGTACACAATAATTCTGTAGTTCCTTAAGCATCCTTCAAACCTGCTGACCATACAGCTTGCGGACTCCATTTATAGATAAATGGCATTAACTCCTCTAGAGAATCAAATTAGGTCAGAAGTATGCAAAATTTTAAAATTCAGACGATCCATTACGGAAAGTGCTATTGAAACTGAAAAAAATAGGTTTCATGCATGAAACAGGCTACCGCTTATAATAATTTTCCACTGATTCCAGCACCCATCCTGCCACCTTCTTCACTAATCTGCCCAGTCCGTTAAAGATATCGTAAGTGCATGAACACGAAGAGCAAGAGCAATGTGTTGAGATTACACGTAACTATTTCTGCAGTTGTGTACCCTGAGCTGGTATACTATTACTAACACTAAACTATGTAAATGTGCAGTTTTCAATGTCATGCCTTGTGTGCTCACTTTGGCCTCGTGGTTGTTGCACATGTGATGTATACAGACTTTTATTATGGTGGCATATCCCTAGCTGGGATTTCATTCCAAAGTGATAAATACTCACTCTTGCCATGTCCGTGGGTGTGTGAGAATAATAATATTTGCATAACAATTGTGAGGCAAAGGAGGTTCATGAGACATTCACTGAAAAAAAGCTTTGTCAATTAGGACTTTGGCTTTGAGTGCAAGTCCCCAAGTCAATGCGATAGCATCCTATTTCACTCTTGATGGTTTAGAGTCATGCTTTATGTTCACTTTGGCTTGTGTTTGTTATCCATATGATGTGTGCGAACTACTATTATAGTAGCATATCCTGAGTTGGGATTTCAGTCCACAGTAATGAATATTCTACTTTTGCCATATTCGTGGGCGTGTGGGTTGGGTGTGTGTGGGGATAATGTCATATGCATAACAGTTATGAGTAAAAGAAGGTTTATAAGAAGCATCACTCACACCCAAAGCTTTGCCAATCTAGATGCTAGCATAGGGGTGTAAGTCCTTGATTTGATGTGATAACATCTCGCCTCACTCTAGTATTAACATTGTTGATTTTTTTTGTGTCGTGACTTATGTGCCCTCTTTGGCTTGTGGTTTTCGTCCATGTGATGTAGACATGCTAGTATTGAAGTGGGCCTGTGGCATATCCTTAGGTGGGATTTTGTTCAACATTAATAATTACTCTACTCCACTCTATTCTCTAATAGGAGAACAAAATCTATCCTTAGTGTCCTTTTTTTTTGTTAATAAACATGGGTCCTGTTTTTCTATTACGTTATATCTTAATATTTACACTTTACAATGCTGATACTCCTGCCGGAGAGCCCGAAAACCAGGCGTATCAGCCGATCAAAAAATCAAAACTTGCTCTGCCCTTCCGGGAAACCAGAGCTTATCCAAAGTCGACACCTTTACGCATAGAGTAAAACAGAAAAGATACAGAGGCTGTAACCACCCTATCGAGAATGACATGAACATAGCAAAAAAATATCAAAACTAACGCTTACGCAGAAGTGGCCTAATCCAAACCAGGGTTGATGTCTTCCAGGCTGAAGGGACGAGAGCTTGGGGCGCCCATGCCGCTGCCTGCCTCCATCTCCATGCCATTTCCTCCTTGCTGCCTCAGGTTCCCGGGAGAGGTTTCGATACTGTCGTTCAGAGGCGGTTCCGCCATGTTTTCAAGGTCATTTAATTTAACCATCCCGCGCATTATTTCGTGTCTTTGAAATTTTGCGAATTGCTTGATTGCACGGCCTAAGGTAGTTCGCTCCCGGAGGAGTCTCCCTAACAGGATTCTGACCACCCAGACCGAGTTAACCAGCCTCCCGTTGCCGTCCTCGAACCTGAAGGCCGCCTGCAACTCTCTTTCCAGGCTGGCTAATATGTGCCAATCAGTGGCCGAATTCTCAACGTTGAAACAGTTTTCTGCCAACGTTCCACCTCCACTATCTCTACTTTGTCCTTCATCCACCGTTTTACCTTTATCGTCCCATTGCTGCTCCCCCAGACATCTTCTACAATGGCAGCCACCTCTGTGCTGCTCGCCTGAAGGCAGGCTCGGGGAAGCCATCGCTCCAATTTCCGCCTGCTGCGCCCAAGATGGCCACCACAGCCAGAGTCTCTACTCCCCGTCATTTCCAGCTTTGCGATGAACAACTTGGCGGTTTGAATTCCACCTCCTCCACCACGCTTTATGCTTGCCCATCCTCACCATTCCCAAGGCGGCATTCAATGCTGCCTTGCTGGAATCCATGGCGCTTTCCTTGACTGAACTGGTGCTACGAGCTGCCGATGCCGTGTGCCATCCACCTTCCGCCCCCACGTGGGAGGCCGTCTTCGGCATTGAGGGTTCACACAAGTGTGCCAGATTGGGCCCCCCCCACACGCTCTGCACACGACGTCACACGCCTTGATTCGTGTCACCCGCATCCGGGACTATCCTTAGTGTCCTTTGCTCCTATCTTGTATTCTTTATTGCCTATATTATTTTGATAGACTTTATGCCCACACCATCAGTATTCTCCTTAGTAATGCATATCAATTTGCTCCATTTTTTCCAAATGCACTAGTAATCTTTCCATTGCCCATATTAAAATTTTCACAAAGAACTACATGATAGATTTATTGTGTTGGCATTTCAAACCTCAAGATTGGTTCATCATCGAGACGATGAACCTCAAGATATGTTCATCATCAAAACATTTTTTCCATTGTTTTGATATATTTCCTGTCGAATTTCACCAGTTGGCAAAGATTTGCTGCGCTCTTGATGGAATGCCAATGAATGTCAACCATTACTCCATTTGTATCATTGAACTTTGTCGCCACATAGCTTAATGTTTCCACATGCTCAAAATTATAAAAGCTTCAGATTTGTATGATATTTAACTTCTTTTCATCATGATTATAGTATTCAATCATATATGAGCAATGGCAAAAGATACCAAGCGTGAATAGATTCAGAGATTTACCTTGGGGAAACCTTTAAAGGGAGAAAACCCCCAACAAAAGTTCTTCTTTTATTTGATCAATACCCTTTCATATGAGGGTTTTATAGTACATCTTATTCAAGAGAACTATCTTAGGCTTCTTGCCTTTAACTTGAAGACAAACCTTGCCTTTAGATCAAATTTCTGAAGACTTCACTTTTCGCTAGCTTGAAACCTGTGAACTAGATGGCCAACTTTGCCTTTAAATCTAGAAGAATGTAGAATGAATCTGGTTGCGCATAGTGTGGGATCTAGAACTCCTTGGAGAGTAGATCACAAATCTACCTTTGCTTTCTCAAAATTCCTCCTAGATTGAGAGATCTAGATCGTTCCTTCGTTCTGAAATTGGATTTTCTGCATAATTCTGTTGCAGAACTAATATATCAACTTCGCTGTCAGATCTCTCTCAGATGAATAACTTTATGGCTGGGCGTTAAGTGGATCTAAGTGCGCCTTGGAGTCCTCTTTCCAATGGTATAAGGCTTGTCTTGATCCTCCATCTATAACCCCTGTAAACCCTTGATTGAAGATCTCTTCTTGGAAAACTGTCTTTACTTCTTGTAGAATCATAAGTTGAAGATGATTTTGAAATATCCTTGAGGTTCTTTTTGTAGGCTTCAATCTTTACTTCTAGATCTTATCTTTCGTTGGACTTAGTCCATCTTCTAGAACTTCTTGAGTTGAGAGGGGTCCATTATTAAAATTGCAGCATCGTGAGACATTCTCCAAGACTGCCTGTTACTAGGCAGTACTTGAGCCTTGGAAAATATTCTTGGGACTTGTAAGCTTTATTTGAGCCAAAGCTAAAGTATGCTGCTGGACAGTGTAACTTGAGCAAAGACTGGTGTTGACTTAAATTCAACAAGTGATGTGTGAAGTTCTCCTAGGTCTAGGGACTGGCTACCTCTAGATAAAGTAACTCTAACAATGACCAACTTGTGATGGGGAACTAGATGAGCACATCCCGAACAAATGATCTCTTCTTAAGTGTGAAATGCCTAAGTATAAAAAGGATCAAGTAATATATTTTAATGTTGAACTTAAAGTTCTAGTGAAGACTTGTAAAGTTATTATGTCTAGTGAAAAAAAAAGCCTAGAAGTAGCAAACATAAGATGAGCAAACATACGATGTTCTAAAAGATTGACAAAGTCTTTTAAGTGAAAAGCCTAGAAGGATCTAGAAGGACACATCGAAGCCTATATGTAACCTCAAGATCATTTCATCTCAACACATCTTCTCATTGCAGCAAGTCAACCACACTCAGAGTTTTTTATGCAGGTTTTCAGTACGTGGCATTCAAGCAGCGAGATACATGGGTTATAGGTATCAAATGAAGTTGATCTTGGCATCAAAAGAAAGCTAACATCAAGGCTCACCTAGATCCAAAGAACGCCCAGTGAATCTATGTCTCAATCAGAGTAGATCTGAGATCGAAGTTGGGGTTTCAGTTTTGCAGCAAATTTTCCATAATTTTTCAGTTTCAGTGCGCAACACAAAGTGACCTAGATCTCCTCAGTCATAGGGAATTTCTGAAAGGTAATCATAGATTTGGATTCCTCTCTCCAAGGCGTTATAGATTCACTAGTACACCCTTGCAGAAGACTTCTAGATTCTCCTAGATTTGCAGTCAAAGATCACCTTCCAGTTTCGCTATTTCTATAGCGCTTCAAGGTAGGTGCAAGGTTAAAAGTCTTCAGTCTTTGATCCATATGGTACAAACCTTCTTAGAGGTAAAGGCATTCAGTTTATTGATCTATTTGAGCTATGATCTGTTGAAGTTTGATCAACTTCTAGTGTCATTCTCCTGGGGAAGATACTTGGTCAGAGACCAAGACTTATCTTTTGGTATGGTTAGGGACCATACGAGGTGCGCCTACCTCAATTTGGGATTGAGGCATCTCTGATGAGAGATGGTGATCTCTAACTTGAGATGACGGGATCCTTGGTCCGGGACCAAGAGAATTGTCTCTAACATGAGATTGTAAGCCCCTAGCATGCTAGCTGGTTAGGGCACCCTAGTCTGGGACTAGGAGTGAAGTCCTTAGCTTGCTAAGGCACCCCTGGTTAGAGGCCAGGTGGTTTGTTTGGTTTTGATGAGTATGAACATGTGTTCTTTGAGTCATCGAGATGGTTAGCTAGATTATCCTCATGGGATTGGCCACCCCAGTGTTGGATGTCTTAGCATATGACTCTAGAGAATAATGCACTCATTCGGTAAGTTCCCAGGGTATCTATGATGATAACTATGCATTTACAGTGTCCCACTGTCTTGAGAGAGATTTTGAGTATTTCACCTAGTTGACTTTCTTATCCTAGTGTTATGATTACTTGACATGACTTGTGATCACCCTTGTGATGTGGTTGACCCTCATAGCTTGTATGACTTTATCCTCCTTGTGTTATTTGAGTCTACCTAACTTGCAAGAAAGAAAATAGAGTTAGAAATAAAGTGTTAAGTGACTTATTTGTGTTTTTAAGTTATAGCTTTATGTTATAAAGTTAATTCCCTAGTCATATCGATTTTAAGGGGATTATGGATGTGAGGGGTCAACGTGGGTTTAGAAGGTGGGGAACCTTCTAGAACCCTCACCCACGTTATAAAAGAGACCTCCCCCCTCATAGAAAGTCACTTTGCTCTATTTTCGTTGGTGATCTTTCTCTTGCTACTTTGACGAGCTGCTTAGGGTTTACTGCGCACTTGTGAGAGAGCTTCGATCTTGTCCTTGCAGGGGTTTATAGCTTGAGCGTTTCATTGGTTCTTGGTCGTCTTGCCTCCTGGTACCCAGTCGTTCCTTATCGTTCCAGTTGTAAGGGTTTCTAGCCTTGGTTCATGCTTGTCTCTCTCCCACGTGTTTCCAGCGAACTTTTTGCAGGTCGATTTCATCCTTGGGGGTTTCGTGCTAGCCCAAAGCCTAGCGTAGCTTGGCGTAGCTGTCGTTTTTGTTCCTTGAGGTCCCCTGCGTGTTGTGTGAGGGTTTGGGGGTCAAATCGATAAGATATGACCAACCCCACTTGTGTTTCGTTGGTTCGTTTGCCCTATTCTAGATTTCGATTTACCTGTCATATGGTTTCAGTTGGTTGGGTGTTTGTCTCTTGGTCGACTGGTTCTATCTCTCTCTCTCTCTCAGGACATATTGAGTGGATCTCACTGACAGAGCTGCTGGAGTGACATCCAGGCAGCAAGCACACTGATCATACCTGCTAGGGTTCTTAATGGACGAGTTTGTTCATTTATTGCTTTATCTGCTTTTATTTGCTTGGTGTGATTTACTTTCAATATTGCTTGGATCTGACTGATTCATTTATTAGATTGAGATGCTTATGATTTACTGATTGATTTGATTGAGGGTTTACTGTTTTCTTTGGTGATCTGATTCTGCTTCGTTATTTCATGTTCGCTATGCTGTAGAAGATTTAAATGATATACATATGCATGTACTGCTGACAATATATTCGTGAAAAGTTTTAAATCTTGCAGGTTCAACTCAAGCCCTAAATTTCAACAAGATCAAGTTCACACTTTGGTATGTAAAGCCTAATTGGTTGAATACTGTATCTTTGCTCCTATTCAGTTGAATAAAGAAGAGATAATTTGAGGTTGGGGTTTTCTCCCTTTTTGGGTTTCCCTAAGGTAAATCCTTGTGTGTTGTGATTGAAGTTTATTCATATGTTCATGTGCTTCAGTTGATTTTTAGTATCAATTAAATTTAACATGGTATTAGAGCACAAGGCGTGAAGATCTCAGTTTTGCAGTAACTTGAGCTTACGCTAGGTCCTTGAAGCACAATTCAATCTTTGACAAGGGTTCCTAAGCAGTTTGACTTCCATTTCAATAAACCCTGAAGACAAGCTTGAAGGAGGAACAAATTTCAATGTCTGGAAAGCTAGGGTCTTAAATATCCTAAAAGAATATGACTTGGATTCTTTTGTAACAAGTGTAGTAGAGGAGCCTACTACAAATGCAGGGAGATCCGTCTTCAAGAAGAACCAGGCAAAGGCTAAAAGGATTATTTTCGATTCAGTCAAAGACAACATTATGACAGTTCTTACTCCCCTCAAGACTGCAAAGGAGTGCTTTGACAGTCTCGCAAATATGTATGAGACAAAGGCACCAAATCAGAAGGGAGTTCTTAAGAAACAACTACAAACTCTCAAGATGGAGAAAGATGACTCAGTAGCATCTTTCTTCACTAAGATTTCGCATGATAGGGGTATTAGTAGATGACGATGACTTGGTGCAAACTGCAGTGGATGGTCTTCCAGCTTCTTGGGAAACATTTCTAGCGAGGATAACTGCAAGACTTTCAGAGATTGTGGTATGACTGTCTTCAGGAAGAAGGCAGGATTCAGAGCAAGGCTAGCTCATCAAGGGAAGAGCATGTTGCGCTAACAGCTAAATCAAAGAAAGGAAAAAGATTTCCCTATCAAAAGAATCCTTTCGTTCAGATGGAGAAAAGTAAAGCTAGTTTCAAAGGTAAAGATTTTGACATAACTAAGGTAAGATGTTTTCACTACCAAAAGCGTGGTCATTTTAGGAAAGATTGTCCTCAACTTAGAAAAGGACGAAAGGGAAAGTTCCATGCTATTGCTGTTGCTGAAGAAGAAGAAGAGGGATCTTCCGGGAGAAAGTCCATAAGGACTTCCAATAATCAAGAAAGACCGAAAGGTTTTTACTTAGTCTTAGCCTTGACTGGTTCATTGAAGAATAATGCTAAATCATGGTTAGTTGACAGTGGTGCCTCTAGGCATATGACAGGGAACAAAAACTTCCTGGAAAACTTAAAAGAACTGAAAGTTACTTCAAAAGTGGAATTAGGAGATGATTCCAACCATGAAATAAAAGGAATTGGCTCAGTTTCATTTCATCTGGATTTTGGTGATACACTTCATTTTGAAGATGTCCTATTTGTTCCAGGTCTGACAAAGAATTTGATTTCGGTTGGGGTCATAGAAGAAAAAGGACACAGAGTGGTATTCATGGAAAAGAAGGCTCTTTTATGGTTTGGGGCTTCAAATCTCAACTCAACTATTACTATTGGGGTTAAACAAGGAGGACTGTATAAAGTACCAGTATTGATCCAAGCCTTAGTACATAGTACTGTCAGTCCGTGCGAGCTGTGGCATAGGAGGTTTGACCATCTTCACTTCAAAGCTCTTCCAAGTCTGCAGAAAATAGTAAGTGGAATACCTCCTTTTCAGCTTGATCATGATACTGTTTGCAAAGGCTGTGTACTAGGTAAGAATATAAAGAAAGTTGTTCCTTCCAGTTATAAAAGGACAAAGGAAGTGTTAGATTTGATACATTCAGATGTATGTGGTTCCATGTCAGCTCTATCCTTGAATGGTTATTTATATTATGTCATATTCATAGATGATCTTTCAAGAAAATCATGGATTTATTTTAAGAAAGCAAAGAACGAAACCTTTAACAAGTTTCAGGAATTCAAGGCAATGATAGAACTTCAAATTGGAAAGCATATTAAAATCTTAAGATCAAACATGGTGGTGAATTTGAGTCAAACCATTTTGAAGAATTTTGTAAGGAAGCAGGGATCAGAAGACAACTCACAGTTCCTTATAATGCCCAGTAGAATGGGTAGCAGAAAGGAAAAACAAATCCATATGTGAAGTTGCTAAAGCGATACTACATGATCTAGATCTTCCTACATCTCTTTGGGCAGAAGCTACAAGAACTTCTGTGTATATCCAAAATAGAAGTCCCTATGCTATTCTAGGAGAAAAGACTCCAGAAGAGGCTTTTACAGGAGAAAAGCTGGATGTGAGTCATTTAAGAATTTCTGGATGTCTTGTTTATATTCACATCTCGAAAGAAAAGAGGACTAAAATGGAACCCTCTGGTAAGAAAGGAATCTTCGTGGGATATAGTGAAACATCAAAAGCTTACAGGATCTATATTCCTGGTCAAAGGAACATTGAGGTAAGTAGGGATGTCACTTTTCATGAAGAGGTAGCATTCAAGCGCTCCAAAGATATACAGGTTAATGTGGAAATGGAAGAAGGCGAAATTCCTTCAGATTAGACTCCAGATCCAGGACCCTCCAGTTTAGATACTTAGAAGG
>Ga0073774_1000175_pt1 | contig 15148 bp, 14 predicted proteins | sample InSIn5gowninarea_FD_77487 | JGI IMG/M metagenome (GOLD analysis project Ga0073774, IMG submission 77487) | Clean room microbial communities from NASA Spacecraft Assembly Facility at Jet Propulsion Laboratory, Pasadena, California, USA -... ... | reverse complement strand
TGGTCGAGACGCATTTTCCGCCAGCAAAGCCAGATTGCCCCCGAATAATACTGGAGAACTGCTCACAAAGCGATACTTTTTTGGGCATTCCTCGTTTCCTCCCTGTTTTTGTCATCGTATGAAGACAGGTACAGGATGGAAACGGATGATGGCCTATTCTACGGGGGCTTCTCCTAACCAGTGCGTACATGATGAGGCATAGATTGCCCACCCAATAGCCAGATTTGCCATGAAAGCCTTACACGTAAGACAGGCACGTAAAGCAGTTGGTCAATAGTTTTAGTCCACTCCTTTTAAGGATTCAATCATATTGATGTTGGTTATTTTTCTACGAAGTAGCAGATTGGACAGGATCGTAAGCAAGTAGGCAAGCATAACAGAAGCCAACAGGATAGGAATCGTTAATTGATCCGGGATTTGTTGATGGGTACTAGACAGTGCCTTGACAATCATGGAATAAACGTAGCCGCTTATCGGTAGAGCTACAAGGATCGCAAATGTAGTGAGTATCATGTTTTCAAAAAAGATAAGTCTGTTTATTTTATGTTTTTGATAGCCTAATACCTTAAGTGTTGCAAGCTCGCGATTCCTTTCATAAATGTTGATGGAAGAGATTGTGTAGATCGCGCCAAAAGAGAGGATGACGGCGCAAACAATAAACATGATAAAGACAAAATTGTTTTGTTTCAAAATATATTCAGCGGTTTTCTTTAGATCATTTCTATCTGCAAGGGCTTCTACTTGAGGATCTTGTTCAAAGAAGTTACGAATGCTACTAAGATCTACAGAGCTATTTGCTTGAACGAACAGCGAGGTTGGACTGTAGTCTATGCCAAAGCTCATTAAATAGTCTGGTGTGATATAAAACGAAGGGTTCGAATACTGCGTAGATATATGTAAAACCTTCATTTCTACAGATTTATTTATAAGCTCTGGTGCTTTGAACGTTATATGGATGATATCTCCTGCTGAAATTTGATATTTGTCGGCATAGGATTTTGGTACCAGCACACCATTATTTTCTAACGTGATCCGATTATCATTTTCGTCAAAGAAATGAATGAGAGTGTTTTCTTTTTCCGTAACAACGAGAGTGGCATTATCTTTTTCATCACCGTTGATGAATTCAACAGGAAAGGTGGATAAATAATATTGATTTTTTATGCCGGAGGGTAATTTTACCGTATCAGGAGATGTTCCCATCGCATAATCTACTCGCAAATCATACGTATAGACATCTTCAATTTGGCTAGCTACTTTTTGCAAGGCAGATTGAGTGCCAAAAGCCGTTATCAATAAGACGGTGCTTACAACAACACCAACTGAGCTTGCTAAAGCTTTTTGTTTATTGAGGAAAATATTTCTCAAAATGAGCTTGTAGCTATAGGAAATATGACTCCAAATACCCGGAATTCTTTCTATCAATAGCGTTTTCATCTTCTTTGGCGGTTTGGGACGCATAGCCTGAGCCGCACGTTCTTTTAACAGGGTTCTACCACTTAAGTAACACGCTAGGATACCAAAAGCACTGGAGAAAATAATGGGGGGAATGAAAGAATAAAAGGAAAGGGAATATGTAATGCCAGGCAGAGAGTAGGCTCTTGCACTCGATGCCGTTACCATTGGAACAAAAACGAGAGCGGCAATCGCACAACCGATGATTGAGCCTATGATACCTGCCAGCACAGGGTATCCCATGTAATGAAGCATGATGTTTCTGTTTTTGACACCTAAAGCCTTCATAATCCCTACTTGGTTTCTTTGCGAATCAATCATTCTCGACATGGTAAGAAACAGGATAATAGCTACAATCAAAAAGAGAACGAAAGGGATAACCATACTCATCAATTTATTATTTTGGATCGTTTCATTTATTTTCGAATAGCTGAAAGTCCGTTCTTTCCTGACTTGGTTTATATAAGAAAGATGTTTGGATTGTGCTTCAATGGATTGACCCAATTTATCAATATCGTAACCTTCTGTAGCATCGATCATGATTTCATTATAGGAAAGGCCCCCTAAGATTTCAGGGATGGTCTCTTCGGCAATATAAGCGACTCCGTAGGTTTTATGGTCTTGGATTTCGTTCTTTTTTGCATGTTCGACATTCTCACCCAAGCCGCTAATGGTAAATGTAAAATTTCTTTCATTCGCGCTAATACTAATTTCATCGCCGACTTGAAAAAGATGTTCTTTCGCATAGCGAGAATCTAATAAAATCTCATTCTTTTTTGCCGGGATTCTGCCCTCAATCATAGCAATCGTGTTTATTTCGTTTTTGACAGGGATGGAATGAATTTTCAAAGAAGTTTTTTCACCTTCAAAGGCTTGCTTGGCATCAAAGGTATAACGTCCTTCCATTTTTTTTATGCCTTCTGTTTCACTTAAAACAGCGACATCATTTTGGGAAATTTGATTGTAAAATACGTTTAGGTCACTTATGTTATGCTCTTGAAAATAACCTTCTGTATAAGTACGAAGATTATCGCTATAAGTGACTAGCCCCCCATAGAAAAAGGCTCCTACTGCGATAACCAAAACAAAGGCGATAAATTGCCCGATCGATTGTCTGATATCCCTTCCTAATTTTAAAAATAATTTCATGATCACCACTCAATCCCTTCCACACTTTGCTTTTCACGGTTAATGGTAACGCTTTCAATCATTCCGCTTTTTACCTTAATAATTTTGTCAGCCATAGGAGCAATGGCGGAATTGTGTGTGACCAATACGACGCACTTCTTCGTTTCTTTGTTCAAATCCTGGAGAAGCTTTAAGACGGATTTACCTGTCACATAATCCAATGCTCCGGTTGGTTCGTCACATAGTAAAAGCAAAGGGTTTTTGGCAACAGCTCGCGCGATTGCAACTCTTTGTTGTTCGCCACCAGAGAGCTGAGAAGGGAAGTTTTTTATACGATTTTGTAACCCAACTTTATGTAAAATCTCTTTCGCATCCAGATGGTTTTTACATACTTCCGTAGCAAACTCAACATTTTCGAGAGCGTTTAAATTCGGAATTAAGTTATAGAATTGAAAGACAAAGCCGACTTTCTCACCGCGGTATTGCGTTAATCTTTTTTCGTTGAACCGGGTGATTTCTTGATCGCCAACAAATACTTGACCTGAGGTAGCCGTATCCATTCCGCCTAGCAAATTCAAAATCGTACTTTTGCCAGCACCACTTGCACCCAAAATAACGACGAATTCTCCCTCAGCTATGGAAAAATCAACACCATTCAGTGCCTTGATTGGCACTTCTCCGATTTTGTATTCTTTCGTTACTTTTTTGAATTCGATTAACGTCTTCACGGATTACATCTCCTCGTAGCTTATTCTTGAAACTTATATACCATAATATACCAATGGGGAGTAGTTACATCCCGCAGTCGATGTATTTTGACATCCGTCTCCGGTAGGAGTTTGATCTCGCATGTTCGAAAAAACGCTACACGACCAGTATCGCCTTTACATTCGCCGACTATTACAAATAGCATTTCACCTTGCTACGAAAAAACGGAGCAACCTCTAAAGGGCTACTCCGTGTCCATACGATTTCCTCACGAGAAACCAACGGGACTAACACCTCACATGTTTCCGTTTGAAGCCGAGCTGACCTTTAGTTACTGCCTTTTGAATATTATCGAAAGCGTTTAGGAACTTGCTCTTGGCTTTGTCTTTTTGGACTTCTACAGGCCCTACTGCCTTCGCGATTTCGATCGCCTTATCGTGAAGTGGCAAATAAGAAGTCCCCACGGTGTAAATAAAATGATTCATAGCGTATTTCGTTCGTTCGGGAGCATCGTGAATCGTATTTTTCACAGTTTCAAGCATGTTGGCAATTTTGCTTTCGGAAAATTCACGATCTGGGCGATTACCCAAAAGCCAGCAGTAACAACTCCACCCAGCAGACATTCTGAGCTCTTCGCCGCTCGTGATCCAGTGATCGGCAACTTCTTGGGCAATATCTGCTTCAGATAAGGTTACTGCAACCACATAATCGGAGAGCATATAAAAATAAGCTGAATCCATCCACCGATCAAAATCTGCTTTGGTCATTGCTTTTGGGTCTGCGATCACACCGGCAAAGTACATAGCGTCGTAGTTCCCGGTAGCGTAAAGCTGCTCAGCCAAAGGTTGATTGATCTTGATTTTTCTCGCCATGGGCTTCATAGCGCCTGTAGCCACGCCAAAAAGCGGTTCGTGAGCACCATTGGATAGATAAATTTTCTTGGTTCGTTCCTTGCCGAGAGCTTCAAGCTCTTGCATGACTGTTTCTAAATCCATCGAATATCACTTCTTTCATTGTTTTCTCTACTATACAAACGCCAAAAAGGATTGACGATGTTATTAGTGATTATTATAATAACTACCAAGAAACGTAGAGGTTATTATAATCATCACGAAAGACTAAAGTTAATATGAAAAGTGGTGGCTTTCTTTGGATGAAATCTATAAAGAGCTTCAGAAATTGGGATTTTCACAATATGAATGCAAAGCATATATCGGGCTTCTGAAGCAGTCGCCTATAACTGGATATGAGATTAGTAAAAGATCGGGTGTACCTCGTTCCATGATTTATGAAGTATTAGGGAAATTGTTAGATAAAGGAGCAGTTTATACGGTACCATCTGAGCCTTTGACCTACTCTCCTTTGCCAGCTAAAGAATTAATCACGCGATTGCGTAATTCCTTCGAGCAATCATTTGATTATCTTGAAAGAAATTTATCTGCATTAGAAAGTGAACAGCAAGTAGATGTAGTTCGACGCATTAGTAGTGATGAACTGGTCATCACAGAAATGGTCGACATGATAAACAAAGCCCGGGAAGAACTATGGTTATCGATTTGGCAACCACAGATTTCTTTTATTAAACAGGATGTAGATAAGCGTGTAGAAGAGGGTATTCCTGTATTTTCGATTTTGTTTGGAGCACCCGATACCGAAATAGGTGCAACCACTCATCATGATTACATGTCTCCTAAAGTAGCAGAGGAACGTATGAGTGGTCGTTTAACGATTGTCTCCCGGGACAATGAAGAAGTATTAATAGCAAATTTCGCTCCAAATACTGCTGCATGGGCTATAAAAACACAAGACCCAGCACTAGTATTAGTAGCAATGGAGTACATCAGGCACGACATTATGTTTGCGCAATTAGTTAAGGAAATTGGCTCCGAGAAAGCGGAAGCTCTCTGGATTAACCATCCTGACCTGTTCCACGTAGTTACAGGAAAACGGTTCAAGTAATTTGAACCGTATTTTCTTTCACTTTTTCATAGTAGTTATCATAATAACTCCCTGAATATAAATCAGGATAAGGAGGGATAAAATGGGTCTAGCGAATGACCAAATCGAAACGGTGGCAGATTCAAGAGATAAGGATACTTTTCTCCAAGGTGTAAAGGATTGTGTCCCTACGTTGCTTGGTTATTTAAGTATTGGATTCGCTGCTGGTGTTATCGAAAGGACAGCGGGTCTGAGTATAGCTGAGATAGCCTTGATTAGTTTAATTCTTTATGCTGGCTCAGCCCAATTCATCGCAGCCGGAATGATGGCAGCAAGCAGTTCGATTACCACCATTATTATTACGATTTTCTTTGTTAATCTGCGGCATCTTTTACTTAGTGCAGCCCTAGCACCATATTTTCGGCATCTTTCTCCGCTTCGGAACATGCTAGTAGGATCGCTACTTACCGATGAGTCGTTTGGTGTTGCCATCAACGAAGCTGCAAAAAAGAATTACATTAGTGAAAAATGGATGCACGGTCTAAATATAACGGCCTATCTAAACTGGTGCGCAGCCAATATAGCCGGAGCATTCTTCGGACAATGGATTTCAAATCCTGAAACATTAGGTTTGGATTTTGCTTTGACCGCGATGTTTATTGGACTTCTGGTACTTTCGATGTTAAGTCGAAAGAAAATGAAACGTGATGTGGTTGTTGCGATAATCGCAGTTGTTATTGCTGTGGGAACCAGTTCCATGTTGTCTGGCAGTATGGGAGTTATCGTTGCGACAATTTTTGCTTCAACGATAGGGATGGTGATGGAAAAATGGAAGTAAGATTGGATGTTTTTTTGATGATTGTAGGAGCAGCTCTTGTTACATTCATCCCTAGGGTCCTTCCTCTTATGGTACTGAGTCGTTTTCAATTACCGGAGTGGGCAACACGATGGTTAAGCTATGTCCCCATATCTGTTATGGCTGCTCTAGTAGCTCAAGAAATATTTAAAAATGGTGAAACGGTTTCTCTTTCTATTAATAATGTTGAACTTTTAGCAGCCATACCAACCTTTTTCATTGCGATAAAAACACGTAGTTTATTGGTAACTGTACTCGCAGGCATTATTGTCGTGATGGTATTACGTTTTTTGTTTCCATCCTGATCGCTTCAAGATGTTCATATGATTTCCGTTTTCTTTCCTGACCATAACTGTCAGTGGAGTTGTTTTACAATTCATTTGTACATGACTTTACAGGGAGGGAATCACTTTGAAGGAAGTATTGATTTTTATTACGGATGGTTTTGCGGATTGGGAGGCAAGTTACGTCAGTTCAGAGCTGAACAAACCTGGTACAGGATATCGTGTAAAGACAATCGCCATTGACCAGGAGCCTAAAGTTTCGATGGGTGGTTTAACGGTCCTTCCCGATTATAGCGTAAACGAATTCAATCCGAATGTAGATATCGCCATGTTAATCATACCTGGCGGAACGGGATGGAGAGAAGAAAAGAATCAGCAAGCAAAAGTAATGGTTGAGTACTGTGTGAGCAGGGATATTCCTGTCGCTGCCATCTGTGATGCTACGACTTTTTTAGGGAATCACGGATTTTTGGACAATCATAGACATACAGGCAACACGTTAGCTTATTTGAAGGAAGGAGCTCCGAACTACAGAGGAGATCAACATTATGTAGAGGGTCAGTCAATCTGGGACGAGAATCTCATCACTGCGAATGGAAGCGGTGCATTGGAGTTTTCAAGACATATTTTGGAGAGATTGGGCGTAATAGAAGGCGATGAATTGAATCAATGGTACGAATTATTTAAAAAGGGCTACTTTCCCTCCTGATAGTTAGGCTTGATAGGAAAGCACGAAAGCATACATGCTTGGGTGCTTTCCTATTTTACTTATTTTCATACTGTACTAAGTCGTAATTCATAAAAATACTGCACAATTGGATGCTTTAACTTCATCTTCTCGGACATATTTAAAATCCTCTTTTTTCCGACCCTTCTGTCCACCAAGGCAAGAATATTCAATAAGATATCATTGCTCTCTATGCTTTCCTCAATAGAAGTAGATAAAAAACGATTAGCCACAACGATAAAATTTGATTTACTTAATGATGCCTGTGCTGACAAAAGCTCCTTTGCATATACTGATATTTTTCTACTTCTTGCCATTACTTTTAGACGATCCTCCGGAACGATCCCCTTGGTATCTTTTCTGACTGCTTCAATTTCTTCATTGTAGATAGGAATTTGGATATCTGAATCATTCTTAATTTCCTGCTCCGTCTGATACCATCTGATTGAACTAGTTGTATCACTCATATTCAATACGTTCTTTTTATCTACGGCAATATAACAAATTCCGGATTTATCAGGTAAATAGCGGTAACCTGTTGCACGGTATTCGACCCTTCCATATAGCGCAGGACAGAGAAAGCTCTCCAGTTGTTTTTTCGATTTACTCCAGGACATGTATCCTCCTATGTTCATCATCTAACTTTGTAGCGATTTTACATGATTAGTTCCTGCTCGTGAACCTTCTAAAGCTACGATTTCTACTTAATCAATATTCTTCCTCTCCGTTTCTGTTACATTCTGTAGAAAATCAATTAGAAGCAACAAAGGTTTCATATAGACTAATGTAAAAAAGAGCGGTTTTCCACCCTTCTTTGCTATTTATATAATATGGTAGAATAATGAAAACATATAAATTTTTCGAAAACTCTATAAACAAATTCGAAAAAAGATGAGCTCATCTTTCAGAACTTCGTCATTGAAGGTAGCCATTCAAGGGGGAGAACGATGTACACATATTTAGAGTTTGAAAATAAAATGGTTGATGAATTAGTGGAATTTTTAACATCAGAAACATGGAGTTTTCATGGACAGGAGAATCCTACTGAGGAGTCTATAAGAGAAAATGTAGCAAACGGAAATTATAACGAAAACGGGAACCAAACATTTTGGATCATGGATAATCAAACAAAAATTGGTTTAATAAGAGTTTTTGATTTAGAAGATCCCATATGTTTATTCGATTTGCGATTGAAAGAAAAGTTTAGAGGCAAAGGAATAGCAAAGGATGTCCTTAATTGGTTAAGTACTTATGTATTCAATAATTACACTCATATTATTAGAATCGAAGGTCATACCAGATATGATAATTTTGCGATGAGAAAAACGTTCTTTAATAGCGGATTTGTAAAAGAATCTTATAATCGTAGATCATGGAGACAAAGCGGACAATTATTTGATTCTGTTGGGTATGCAATGATAAGAGAAGACTGGGAGAACAATACCAAAACAATAGTAGAAGATACCTTTCCATACTAACTTTAAAGGAAGCATAGATGAAGAAAGATTCTGAAATATAACAAAAGAGAGTTGAACTTCAGAATAGACATGATAAAAAAGAGGCTAAGTCTGTAGGTCATGGAAGTCAACCTAAAAACGTAGCCTCTTGATTTTCAGATTATCTAAGCGTGCTCTTATCAAAAGATATTCTTTTCGAGCCATTTTCCATAAATATTTAAATCTTCTTCTGTGTGAAAATAATGCTCGGAAGCATTTGAAACAGCAAGATCACAATTAAATTTTGTGATAAATGTTGATAAGACATCATACTCGCACAGTTCGTCTTTTTTTCCATATAAAATGGAAGTTGGAGAACCCCATTTTATAATTGGATTCTTGATAACATACTGGTAATAATCCCAATATAGGATTTGACCAATAGGTGTAGATATTTCTTTTTCTCTGCACAGATGTTCTTCTGTTATATCAAACCATTTCATCATATTTTGAATCAGTCGGCTCATGTCTAAAACAGGAGAAAGAAATAGGCTTTGCTTTAAAACTTCATCTTTATAAGCTAACAAGCTAAAATATGCTCCCATACTATTTGCCCATAGGCTGATAGTATTTGATTTCGTGTGTGCAAATTCTAAAATCTTCTTCAAATCAGATACGCAGTTTTGCACTTTACAAAGCTTAGAACTATTTTTTCTATCGCCGTGTTCAGGCAAATCAAAACTGAGCACTTGATAGCCCAAGGGAACAACTTTTTCGGCTAGAATACGAATCGGAATATCTGATTTTGAGGACATATTGCCATGTACAGCAATAAATATTTTCGTGCTGTCGTTTCCCCACAAAATAGCAGGAATATCATCTATTAAAATATTTTCTTTTAACATATATCCTCCAAATTATTGAGGTGTTACCTTACCATAGGTAGTTGTAGATTATTTTGTTACGCAGATCATATCCTCGTTTATTTGGGGCCTACACGTCCCTCACCAGTAAAGCCACCGACTCCACATGCGCCGTATGCGGGAACATATCCACCGGCTGCACACTCTTCAACTCATACCGCTGCATCAGCTTCCCAACATCCTTCGCCAGCGTAGAAGGATTACAAGACACATACACAATCTTCTTCGGCTGCACAGCCAACAAGGAACGAATCAGCGCATCATCCAGCCCAGTCCGCGGCGGATCGACTACGACGACATCCGGTCGAGTCCCTTGTTTGGCCCATTTCGGCATCAAGACTTCGGCACGACCCACGTGAAAGCTGGCATTCGACGCTTGGTTACGCTCTGCATTGCGATTGGCATCCTCGACAGCCTCAGGAATCAGCTCGATTCCACGAACCTCGCGGGCGTAAGGAGCGAGCCACAAACCAATCGTCCCTGTCCCACAATACAAATCGAGCACGAGTTCTTTTCCAGTCAGTCCAGCAGCCGCCTTTACCTGATTGTACAGCTTTTGCGTCTGCTCGGGATTCAATTGGAAGAAGGCACGAGCAGACAAGTCGAAGGACAGCTCTCCCAGCTTTTCAGCGATGGAAGCCTTGCCCCACAACGACACTGTCTTATCCCCGAAAACAAGCGATGTTTTTTGCGTGTTTACGTTTTGCGCGATACCTACAAGCTCAGGCAGTCTCGTACGCAGCTCCAAAAGAAGCTCTTTCACGCGTGGGATTTCTGGGGTAGCCGTTACAAGCGTTAATTGCGTTTCACCCGTTGCAAAAGCGACACGAGCTACGATGGTGCGGATGACGCCCGTCCGTTTTTTCTCGTCGTAGACCGGAATTCCGAGCTCCTCGATGATTTGCTTCGCTGTTTGGACGATTTTCGTTGTCGCTTCATGCTGCACCTGACAGCCTTCCAGGTTGACGAGCTTGTGGCTGCCTGTTTGATACAGTCCAGCGATGAGCTTGCCGTTTTCCTTGCCTACCTGAAACTGTGCTTTATTTCGATACGACCACGGGTTATCCATACCAATCGTAGGGGAGACAGGTGGCTGATTCAGTCGAGCATATTTGCGCAGTGACTCGATGACGATTTCCTGCTTGCTCGCGAGCTGTGCGGCATAATCCATGTGCTGCAAGCTGCATCCGCCACACTCCGCATAGACTGGACAGGGGGGCTTCGTGCGAGTTGCTGATTTTTCAACAACTCGTAAAAGACGCGCGGTCGCGTATTTTTCTCTTGCCTCGGTTACCTCTGCATGGACGACCTCGCCGGGGAGGGCACCCTCTACAAAAACGATTTTTCTTTTAAAATAGCCGATCCCTTCGCCATTAATGCCCAAGCTCTTAATCGTGAGCGTCATTTGCTGGCCGACACGGATGCTGGCGTCTTGTTCTTTTTTATGCGTTGTCATCTGTTCCGTTCTCCTCAAGCAATTCAGTATTTCCCTATTATAGAGCATTACGAGAGACGTTGCATGTATGCGAGAGCTTCACGGGTGCCAGTCAGATAATGGCAACTTCCTGTCTAGCTTTGTTTTTGTTATAATAGAGGTTGTTCAAAAAGTCGTCTTTTGATCACGAAGTAGTTCTGAGGGCTAATGCGACATCGAAAGAGGTATTCACCTTTGAAGTCCGGTGCTCATGTAGGTTCCCCTACACTTCGCTCCTCCTTCTTCAGGTTCTCGCCACTTTCTCGGTGCTGAAAAGACGACTTTTTGAACGCGTATGAAATAGTGCGGAGAATAATGAGGGAGTTGTGACGCTAGATGCAAGATCTATTTGAAAAAATGAAAGAATATCTCAACATGGATACTGAGATTTCTTTTGACGAGTTTGATGGCTACTACAAAAAGGTAACTGCGTTTCTAAACGATAGCTGGCAGACGCTGAACGAGGAAGATACAATGCACATGCTGTTCATCCTCGACAACCTCAAGTCAAACGGTGAAGATCGCTCCAAGCGCAAAGTGAAGGAAGCGAAAAAATACGCAAAAATGGCGCAACGCACTGAGATTTGGGCGAATGCACTGATCGGCCGTCTGCGTGAAGCTGGTTTGACAGATGAAGAAATCGGCAAGCGTTACGAAGCGATTTACGAAGCAGTTTAGGATGTAGCGAATAGAAAAACGGGTACCGTTTTGAGTGCAATCGCTCGAAAGGGAACCCGTTTTTTTGTGTTACGATGTGGCTAGTTGCTCCCATCATCCTCATCTTCTTGGTAGCGTTTTGCATATAATCGTTCCTTCGATTTCAGCTTTTTTTCCTCACGTTGTTCATCATCCGAGCTGAAATCATCTTCACGTTTAGGAGACATATAATCGATAATTGCTTGATCTCTAGCAGTTAGATCATCGTAGTCCAATTCCTCATCGAAATAATCCTGATAACGAGCTACCTGTACGCGCCCCGCGTCAGCGCTTTGTATGAATTCAAAATCTCGTAAGAAATCATCAAAAGTGGCTTCTTCGTCGATGATTTGCCTTAGGAGTGAACGATAAATTTTGCTTGCCCCTTGTTTTCGCCATTCTTCCGCGAGATTGACGGTTGTGCTTAACATAGCGGCAGCTCGCTTTTGTAGGTCGGAATCCAATAGACTCAGATCTTCAGTGAGCAGGGCTTCCGCCAGAGTAGCATCGTCTTTTGAGGTATTTTTCCCGTCTCGTAAGCCTCTGATAAAATCCTTGTAAGTAGTCCCAAGTTTCGCGCCTCCAAAATCCTCTTCCTTGGACGTAAGATAGGGGGCGCTGCGATTATGCCTAGCAGCTACTGGCCCAAATCCACTGTCTATGGACAGATTGGTCGTTTGAGCAGAAGTCCAGTTTTGATAGAATGGGAGAATTTTGGAGGTTGTAACAGAATCATCGTAAGGCTGGACGATCAGTTCACCTCCAATATTAGAAACTTCCTCGTATTTTTGTCTGGTTTCAGAATGCAAGTAGAGTTGTTTGCCGGAAGAAGAAAATTCCCCCGTCAACGTTTTTAGATTGACCTTGCTAGGTGAACCCGGTACCGTCGCCCAAACCCCCTGAATCGGTTTGCTGGCTGGCGGAGAAATAGCTGCAAGTGCTTGATAATCGGTAGAATCAGACAGAGGTTCCCCCTGCTGCAACGCTTTTGCCCCCATCTGATCGGCTTCGGACTCCAGCCCCACCTCATCATTGACGGAAACACCCACATCTTGCATTTGCAGCGTAGGCTTTACACGTCCCTGCATTTGTTGGACAACATGCCAGCCTTCATGGGGAAGATGATGCTCCTGCCCCGGCCCGAGGTGGATATCGGTACCTTGGGCATAAGCCAGCGCCCCGATCTGCTCCGGTTTATCCGACTGATAGTGTACTTTTACATCAGACAAATCAATTCCAGAAAGCCTTTCCAAGCCAGCTTTCAGCGTATCTGGCATGCCTGTTTCATTTTTCTTAGGCTGAATCACTTTTTTTCGAAGCAATTGCAGGACTGCTTGATTGCCTATGCTTTGTTGGAGCTGCATGACCTGTGCAAGTGGGAGTGCGTCTCTCGATGCCAGAGAGAGAAGATGTGCTTGCTTTTGTCCCGGAAAAGTTTTTTGCTGCGCAGTTGTCTCGTTAGAGGAGTGAAGTTTTTCACGGCTGTAGCTTCTCAAAAAGGTCACCTCCGATCGAATGCTTGTGTATCCATTCGGATTTTTGCTATTACTTTCCTGCCAAATAACAAGAAGATTGACAACTTGTGGGTTTCGGCGTAGAATGTTTAACTAATTCGAATAGTTCGTATGTATCAGCGTTGAAAAGGAAGAGTAGAAACAGTAAGCAGCGTGTAGAGAGCCGTTCCCTGTGCTGAAAGAATGGCCGCCAGCCTGTTTTGAAAATCACCTTGGAGCATTGTCCTGGAAAATCAGCTTGTCTAGCCAGTGAGTATAGGACAACGAATTCGTCCTCGTTATCGGACGGGAGTTTCATAGTGAACTTCCTAAGTCTGTTTTTCGTGAGGAAGACAGAGAAGCTGAGTGGTACCGCGATGCCCTCGTCTCAGCCAGCCGTGCGCAACTTGTGCGTAGCTGGTTTGGGGCGGGGGCTTTTTGATTTGGTCTGGTCCCTACAACAACAAAAGAAGTTACTGAGGAGGAACATATATATGCATACGGTCAGAGTGGAAGACATCGTAGTAGCCAATCACGCATTGAAAGACGTGGTGGAGAAGACGCCCTTGCAAAAAAACAAAGTGCTTTCAGAGCGCTACGGCTGCAACGTGTATTTGAAAAGAGAAGACTTGCAGGTCGTTCGTTCCTTCAAAATCCGCGGTGCTTATCATTTTATGCGGAATCTTTCCACAATGGAGCGAGAGCGTGGTGTCGTCTGTGCAAGTGCGGGCAATCATGCGCAGGGTGTAGCCTATTCGTGTAATCATTTGGAAATCAAGGGCACGATCTTTATGCCAGCGACCACCCCGCGTCAAAAAATATCGCAGGTCAAGCTGTTTGGCGGCTCCTATGTAGAAGTTGTATTGATCGGTGACACCTTCGATGATTCATTTGCAGAGGCGATGAAGTATTGCATTCAGGAAGATCGGACCTTTGTCCATCCGTTTGACGATCCATTAGTGGTGGCTGGACAAGGAACAGTCGGTCTGGAGATTATGAATGACATGGAAGAACCAGCCGATTTCGTCTTTATGAGTATCGGCGGCGGTGGATTGGCTGCGGGTGTGGGAACGTACGTAAAAGGCATCAGCCCGTACACACAGATCATTGGTGTGGAGCCGGCAGGAGCAGCTTCGATGCAAGCCGCTTTGGAGAAAAACGACGTCGTCACCTTAGATGAAATTGACAAGTTTGTCGATGGGGCAGCCGTCAAGCAAGTGGGGCAGCTAACGATGAGTATTTGTCGGGAGCTGCTGGATGACATCGTGCTGGTGCCAGAAGGCAGGGTGTGCACAACCATTTTGGAGTTGTATAACAGCAATGCCATCGTCGTAGAACCTGCGGGTGCCCTGTCGATTGCCGCTCTCGATTACTACCGGGATCAAATCGCTGGGAAAAACGTAGTGTGTGTCATCAGCGGTGGAAACAACGACATTGACCGGATGCAAGAGATCAAGGAGCGCTCCCTGCTGCATGAGGGCTTGAAGCACTATTTTGTCATCAATTTCCCACAGCGTGCCGGAGCTTTGCGAGAGTTTATGGAAAAAGTACTGGGGCCGCACGATGATATTACGCGCTTTGAGTATACGAAAAAGAACAACAAAGAAAATGGTCCAGCGCTGGTTGGTATTGAAATGAAATGCAAAGATGACTATCAGCCATTAGTCAGTCGGATGAAGCAACACAGTATCCGCTATGTAGAGATTACACATGATCCGTATTTGTTCAATCTGCTGATTTAGGTCTTTGTGTTACAACAGATGCGGAATTTGCGAAAATGTATGAATACAGCGAAAAAAGGAGCAATGAAGAGAGAATGAGCGAGAGAGAAAGATAAATCGGCGTAATGTATTATAACAAACTTTTATAAAACAGGTGCTGTTGTAATACAATACAGATAATAACACACGGGGGGTTTTAATCATGACGCCGATCACTACTTTCTTTCGCAATCTCGAAGCAACATGCTGTGCTGCTTGCGGTCAGATGATTCACGAACAAGCTTAATCCTTTGCAGCAGACTGCGTACC
>Ga0073774_1000174_pt1 | contig 15163 bp, 10 predicted proteins | sample InSIn5gowninarea_FD_77487 | JGI IMG/M metagenome (GOLD analysis project Ga0073774, IMG submission 77487) | Clean room microbial communities from NASA Spacecraft Assembly Facility at Jet Propulsion Laboratory, Pasadena, California, USA -... ... | reverse complement strand
CGACGAGGATGACGTCAATGTCGGTGGGAACCTCGACCTTGGTGAGGTCCTTGAAGACGGGCGAGAAGCCGTGGGAGAAGTAGAGGGTCTGCATCGGTCAGTACACATTGGCCAAATCAAGTAGAATAGGTAGAGGCGTACCTTGCCCTTGAGCTGGGGCTTGATCTGGGGCCAGGTCTCGGACTGGGCGGCATCGGAGAGCAGGTTCATGACGATGGTGGACTTGCCAATGGCCTCGTCAATGTCGAACAGGTTCTTGCCGGGGACCCAGCCGTCGGCCTCGGCCTCCTTCCACGAGGCGCCGTTCTTCCGTACACCGACGATGACGTTCAGGCCGTTGTCGCGGAGGTTGAGACCCTGGCCGTGACCCTGCGAGCCGTAGCCGATAAGGGCGAGGGTGTCGTTCTTGAAGTACTCCTGCGCAATTGTTAGCCACGATGCCATTAAGACTGCAATTGATGCAATTGATGCCATTGAGGCGTGGCTGACTCACAAGAAGCTTCTCCTTAGGCCAGTCGGCGCGCTCTGTGAATCTTGTCAGCGACCATCCCGTCCCACTCAATGGCTGCACAGCTTACCGTAGACGGTCTCCTTGTGGCCGGCGAAGTCGACGGTCTTCAGGCCGCGGGTCTGCTGGAACTGGGCAGAGACAGCAGCCTTGGGAGCAGCACGCGAAGCAGCGTTGATGGCCGAGACAAAGGTGCGCTTCTGGGCAGGAGCGGCAGCCAATTGCCTGGCGGCGTTGCGGAGAGCACGGGGAGCTTGTCTTGAGGCCATTGTGAATCTGCGAAGAGTGTGTGAGGGTATCTTGATGGGAGGAGTATGGGGGACTGTCACTCTTTATGGGCGACGTCTGGCTGCTGTGTGGAGTCGATTTTCTGTCCAAGCTCCAGCCGAACTCGGGGCTGGAGCATCAGTCGGAGATGCAGATTCCTCCCCGAGGCCAATCAGAGCGCGCGCAGCGGGTGAAGCACCCCAGAAAATCGGGCCTGCCATCACAGTCACACATGCCTGGACTTATGCAGAGACATTGCTGAGGCTCCAAATGCGCGGCCAGTCATTGGAGGCCTCTTCTACGACATCTTCACCACATCTTCATGAACCTCATCTGAACTTTGGACTGAGAACGACGTCAGGCATCCACCCTGGATCGACGAACCGCCAGAATTTTTCCCCAGCTGCGTCATAAAGCACGGACATTCACGTATTGCGATGGCTGGACTCTGGCATGAGTGACTGTGAATCGGCCAAGAAAATGTATAGAAGATATGCCGGGCAGCATAGATATTGATCAAGGCTGTCAAGCTGCTGTATGCGTTGAGTTTGGCGCTGCGTCTTCGAGTGCGTGCTGTCAACGTTTGCTTCAGCCGCGACGCAGGACACCAGCAGCATAACACGATAGTTATTCAGACATCTAAACCGGCGACTTCCGAGGGCAACTGACTTGTTACCGATCTTGTTCCCAGTTGTACTTTTGAATCAATCGAATACGGATGATTAGATTGCATCAATTCCTGGGCTGGAATTTATCAAGATGTTACATATTATGAAGCAATTCCGAAAGAGTGCAGCACAGCATAGAACGTAGCAACACACCACGACAGTTGGCAAGACATATCAACCGGCTACAACCGGAAGTAACTGACTTTTTCTAATACCATCCTATTTGTCGTCGTGCTCAGATGCTAGCTGTAAAAAGAATATGTCATACACGAGGATCACAGTGTGCTTTAAATGCATAGAGATAGGTCATAGTGTGTAGTTCGTTCTATTGCAAAGCAGCCTATATGTAAACGCCGCGCTCGAAAGTACGCCGAGTTTAGATGCTCGCTCTAAAAGGGTAGTATGTCGTGTGATCCATCATTGTCCATCCGTCCTTCCTACTGCAAGTCAGCGTAACTCGGCATATGAAAGTATGCCAGAGCTAAGTCCGTCGACGTATGCAGACCGCGAATTGCTCATGTCCTTAATTGTTCTTCTTGCGCCAGCCAACGCTTGACCAGCACTCACTTAAGCACACGATCAAACGTCTGCCCCCTCACTGTCCCACCCCCCAAACTACTCCTAACATTCCTCTTGAATCCCTCGCGATTAACCTTCAGATCCTCCGCAGCCTCCTTATTCAGGGGATCACTCGCATTTGGCTCCAGAAACAGGAACTGCAGTCCCACCACCACAGCGTTGAGGTTGAGCACCGGCTTCCAGTCCTCACGCAAGATGTTCAGGCACACGTTGCCCTCGAGGTCGATGTTCGGGTGGTAGATCTTCTGCGTGCATTTCACCTTGGGTGGGTCGTGTGGGAAGTTCTGGTTGATGGCGAAGCTGAAGTTGAAGCGCCCGCCTTTGTACATGCCCTCGTCCGGGTCGATCGTGAGTGTGAAGTTAAGGATGTCGTCGGGGTTGGGGAAGTGCGTTTTCATTGTTGTGCCGAGCGAGAGCTCTTCGAGATCTGCTGTTTGTTAGTATGCGCGTGAAGCTGGTAGAGCGGAAAGGGAATGTACAGTACCTTTCTGTGCGCGCAGCTGGGCGGGTGTGACCTTCTTCTTCTTGCTTGTCGCGGCGGCTGCGGCGTCATCTTCCGCCTGCTTCTTCTTCTGTATAGCCGTTAGCGGGCTATCTGAGAGCTCTGGCGCTGCATGCACCGCAAGCACCATGACGTACCATGGACCATATTTTCATCATCTTGGCGGTATTGTGTAGGGAAGTAACCGCAGTTGGGAGAGGGGTTCGAGGTCGCGTGTGAGAGGAGGGTGATTGCGAAAGTCGCGTCGGGCGCAGGCAGTGAGTCGGCTGGTGGGGCGAACGGCGGGCAGCAAGCGGTGCGGTGAAGCTGGATCGACGAGACTAGCGACGGTGATGCTGAGACTTTGGGAGGTTACGAGCCCACCAGAAGAGCAGGAAGAGTAAGAGGTGAAAGGTAAAGACAACTTGTAGGCGCCACCTGCGGTAGAAAGGTCGTTCTCGCTGCTGGAGGCGTGCCACCATGCTCAGTATGTGGGGCGGCTTCTTTGAACCGCGGTTCTGCCGTGCTGCCAGTTGTTTGATCAGTTGCACTACATGCACAACATGTACCAAACAGGTGAAAGTTTGTGCAGAAGAAGATAGACAGTGATTAAAAATAAGAGGTGTGTTGTGTGAACGGTTATGAACTTTGTGTCATCCCATTGACTTCAGGCAGCAGCTTTCGAGCACACCTTGCCCGTAACTACATTACGCCCAGTCACTAAGAGCTTAGAGATCGACACCAACATTGGCAGTGCTTGTATATCTTGTTTGAGGAGATTTGAATCACCAGGCGCGTCTGTCAATCCAAGATGGCAGCTCCTGCACGAGACGTCCTCACCCTCTCCCAACCCTCAATCGACCAGATCGATCCATATGTACCTCAAACTGGAGTCCACCACCCAAACAGACCATATGGCAGACCCCACGTAACCCTCACCTTCGCCACCTCCCTCGACAGCTCCCTCTCTCTCGCCCCGGGCGTGCAAACCGCCCTCTCAGGCCCCCAAAGCAAAGCAATGACCCACTACCTGCGCTCCAAACACTCCGCAATCCTCATAGGTGTCGGGACCGCCATCGCCGACAACCCTTCTTTGAACTGCCGTTTCGAAGGCGTCGGTGGCTACGGCGGTGAGGGATTGATCGGGCAACCGAGACCGGTTGTTATTGATCCGCAGGGTCGGTGGCGGTTTAGTGCCGAGAGTAAAGTTATCAAATTGGCGAGGGAGGGCAAGGGGAGGGCGCCGTGGGTGTTTACTATCGGGGAGGTTGATGAGGAGAGGAGGAGGGTGCTGGAGAGTGTCGGGGGCGAGGTTATTGTTACGGGGCCGCAGCCGAGTGCGAGGAGGTTGAGTTGGGGGTATATTCTTGATGAGCTGGAGAGGAGGGACGTGGAGAGTGTGATGATTGAGGGGGGTGGGAGTGTTATTAATGATTTGTTGGCGCCGAGGAATGTGAGGTTTGTTGATACGGTTATTGTTACGATTGCGCCGGTTTGGTTGGGGAAAGGGGGCGTGCAGGTCTGCCCAAATGAGCGGGAAGATGGTGGAGCGAAGGTACCGGTGGCGAGGCTGAAAGATGTGAAATGGGTGCCATTAGGAGATGATGTCGTTCTCTGCGGACTGGCTCCACGAGTCTAGAGCTATCGATGCAGCTAGTAGCGAAGAGGCGGCGGTCCGGTTGGAGTCTTCACTTCGCGCTTTGGCATCTGCGCCCAAGGTAGCTCCTCGGAAGCTTTACCGCTCAACAACTTCTTGACGCTCTCTTCCAAGCCGTCAGTGAGTTTCGTGGCTTGCTCGTCCTTCCACCCACGCTGCATGCGCTTCCCACTGAGCACCTCCCCGGTCCCAAGAGGGTCCTGCTTCCAAGGGGTGTATCCGAATTTCTCTTCCCCTTGCAATGTACTCTCAATCTCAGCGCTTGACATGACAGGGTCGAGACCTTGCATTTGGATGCGGTCTTTTGGCCAGTGGATTGCAGGTGCATGTAGCTCCAGGAATCGTTTCGACTTGAAAGCATGTGTGATGACGCGGATATTCTTAGGATACCGACCTATCGTTTGGCGGAACAACAAGATACTGAACACCAGGTTCTGGAGAGAGTCGGTCGCATGTTCTTCGAGCAATATCCTTCCCTTGCTGTACATCTGATGAGCCCGGCCACCGCCAATATGCCCTTGGCTGAGTTCTTGGGCCAGTGCTGCGTGATAGTAGGAGCGAGCCTCACTCAGCGGTGTGAGGTTTTGCTTTGTAACGCCGCCACTGAAGATGAGGATTGTGCTGTCCTGATTCCAGGGCACATCTTCCTTCCAAGTGGCATTCGGCCCAGTCGTCATAATATCGAGACTGGCCTGTACGTGCGCCAGGAATGTCTCATGCTCGCCTGGCTTGCCGGTTGCTGGGTCTGACTTTTGAAATGGTGCTAGGTGCCAGTTGCCTTCATCGTGAGGATTGTGTGTGGGGAAGTCTGGAGCTTCGACATCAGGGTGGAAGATAGCATGGCAGCAGACGATCACAAGCTCCTCGATGTTCTTGTTGTACTTTGGTCCTGATGACTCCAGCTGATCCGGGTGTTCAAAATCCGGGTTTTCGAGTGTCGATGTGTCGCCGTGATAAGCGGTTGCATCTTGCTCTGAAGACTTAGTAGTAGTAGGGCCATTCTCAGTGTGTGCTCTAGACTTTGGCAGGGCTGTCAGATCTGCGACTGAAGCCATGGCAACAAATTTGATACGGCTAACGGATGTTTGCGAAAGCTTGAACTGATGTTCGGCTATTCTGTCAGCTATGGTAAGACGATGAGCATGTCTAAAACGTGGTCAGCGAAACAGACTTTGAGACACTTGACGGCTGTAACGGCATACAGAAGATGTCACTCAGGTGTCAGTCGAACAATAGGAGATAGGTCGCGGTGCGCTCATAGCTGTGCGTGTGGCTTTCAAGGTCAGTGGTTTGTTGAGGCTGAATGACGCAGTAGGCAGGTACAAGCTTGAAGCTGGCACCATCCCCGCCATCACAGATACGAGCAGCGCAGTACACTAAAATGCTTCTACCACGAGCATAAACCTCTATTTACTGGCTGCATTCGATGATTTCTTCTGTATCTTATTTGTTTGATGAAGCTCGCAATAAGTTAGGCTCCTTCGAAAGTGGCCACCGGGTCTGCGATCATCACGGGTGCAAGCCTTGCACATCAATGTAACTTCGGATTTTGTTAGCAAGGTTAGTATCGCCGATCGGTCGTACTCGTGTCGCACCCCAGATCAACGCATTTTGCACGAAGTCTTCCATGGCTTCTTCCAGAAGCAGTCTTGTAGGGCGACTCCTAACTTTATCTTGACAACAAAGGGTCTCGCGGCTACGCGGGTGGCCCAACGGTGAGATCCAGGGACCGCGGGACCCACTTCATCGAAAAGGAGAGCTTAATTTCTGGGTGGTCCCTGCAAACCCTCAAGAAAGCATGGGCGAGAGGAGTGAGATTTGATGCCAACGCAGAATTGCGGCGGGGCTCAGTTGGAGCTAGGGCTGAGACCTGAAGCTTTGCTTACCGTACAATGCTGATGCACAGTAAGACTGCACGTCGTGAGGGTACAACTCCATGAGGAGGAGCAGCTTTCTACAGCCTTGAAGGGATGTGCACGGGGATGCTACTTGTCTTCGCCGGCATGGTTGCTGACGTTGACAGGGTGACGGCTAGCTCGATGGAGCATGAAAGGACGCGCAACAGCCAATCCAACAAAGTCACTCGCCATTGCATGCAAATAAAGTGCATCGACGCCCATGCGGCGCTGTAGCAACTTGCCGCTGGCGGCGGTGAGACTTTCATTCGGCGGATGCAGGAACGCGCTTCGGGAATAGATTCAACGCCATCGGGCACAGCGAGGAGGCCGTCACGGTTGTCTCTTGTGGTGGTAGTGAGGCTGAGCAGTGCCAGTCAGCGGCGCTTGAATAAGGCGTTGGGGCGCGTCTCTAATTTTAGAGGCCGCAATGGCGTCCTAGCGCAAGTGGCTGCCATGATGGTCGTGTGTACTGTGTACTTTCCTGCCGTACAACGAGATCGAACAGGGTTTGGCTGCCCTCTCTGCGGGTGAAGACAATCACAACTTCTTCAAGAAGGCGTGCACAGGGTTCGGCGGTACTGTACGCTCACATTCTGATGAAGGACTGGGCCACCCGCATTGTAAAACAAGGTAGTTCGCCATTCCTCGTCTCGTTTCACACCCCGGGCGTTGCTTAGCGTTGTGCGCTAGGCTCGATCAGTACGAGGCGCTGTCGCTCATGTCGAGCTGAGGAGAATTGAAAGCTGCGCGAGACATTCCTGCCCTTTATCACCCCAGCTGTGCGCTGTTTCCTTCGTTTTCCATTTGCACTCATCAGCACAGCACCAACAGTCCCCTGGACCCTTCGCCATACGTAGTGCCAGCCCGTCGACAGCTGCACGTCATGGCGTACAACCAGCAAAACTATGGGGATGCCCATAACAACGAAGTGCGTGGCTGCCCCTTGCGCCTGCATAACAGTCGTGATGGCGACGGTAGACGGTGGATGCTAACGACACGCTTAGTACACTCCCGGCAGGCACGACGAGGAGGAGGTCGGTCGCTCTCTCCTGCACGAGAATGCGGCAGGCACCAACCACGACCCCTTCTACGGCCACCCAGAGAACCGCCCACACTCGACCTACAGTCTGACAGAGACATACGCGACCGACCGCCCGACACAGTACCCGAGCGAGGCCCACGGCGGGTCTGATGTCTACTCGGCGACTGGCGGCTATGAACCTGCTGCTGAGTTTGGCGCTCCCCACCGGGCGCCCTCCCCATACCAGAGGAGCGAGACCAGTTCAACCGAGGCCTGGCGACAGCGCCAGCAGCCCGGTGGTGCAGTCGCTGCCGCTGGCGGTCTTAAGCGTGGCATGACCCGTAAGGTCAAGCTCGTTCAGGGCTCCGTTCTGTCCGCAGACTACCCTGTGCCCTCTGCTATCCAGAACGCCATCCAGGCGAAGTACCGCAACGACCTTGAGAGCGGCAGCGAGGAGTTTACACACATGCGCTGTAGGTGATGAAAATGACCTGTTTCGAGGATGCGACGCTGACAGCTGCCAGACACGGCCGCAACATGTGACCCGAACGATTTCACCCTGAAGAACGGCTACAATCTGCGTCCGGCCATGTACAACCGCCACACTGAGCTTTTGATCGCTGTGACATATTACAACGAAGACAAGGTCCTCACCGCCCGTACTCTGCACGGTGTCATGCAGAACATCCGCGACATCGTCAACCTGAAGAAGTCCGAATTCTGGAACAAGGGAGGCCCAGCCTGGCAGAAGATTGTGGTCTGCTTGGTTTTCGACGGTATCGACCCCTGCGACAAGGGCACACTCGACCTGCTTGCTACCATCGGTATCTACCAGGATGGTGTCATGAAGAAGGATATCGACGGCAACGAGACCGTTGCTCACATCGTAAGTCGCGAACAAATTGCGAGATTCAACCATTTCTGACAAAGCCCAGTTCGAGTACACCACTCAGCTGTCTGTTACACCCAACCAGCAGCTCATCCGTCCCCACGACGACAGCGCCAGCACGCTTCCTCCCGTTCAGATGATGTTCTGCTTGAAGCAGAAGAACACCAAGAAGATCAACTCCCACAGATGGTTGTTCACAGCTATTGGCCGCATTCTGAACCCCGAAGTCTGCATTCTGCTCGATGCTGGTACCAAGCCCGGCCCCAAGTCCCTCCTCGCTCTCTGGGAGGCTTTCTACAACGACAAGGACCTTGGTGGTGCTTGTGGTGAAATCCACGCCATGTTGGGTAAAGGCTGGAAGAACTTGCTCAACCCACTTGTTGCGTCCCAGAACTTCGAGTACAAGATCAGTAACATTCTCGACAAGCCGCTGGAATCGTCTTTCGGATACGTCTCTGTCTTGCCAGGTGCTTTCTCCGCCTACCGTTACCGCGCCATCATGGGACGTCCGCTCGAGCAGTACTTCCACGGTGACCACACACTGGCCAAGATTCTCGGAAAGAAGGGCATCGAGGGCATGAACATTTTCAAAAAGAACATGTTCTTAGCCGAAGATCGTATTCTCTGTTTCGAGTTGGTCGCCAAGGCTGGATCCAAGTGGCATCTGACCTACGTCAAAGCCTCCAAGGGTGAGACTGACGTGCCTGAAGGTGTTGCTGAATTTATCGGTCAACGTCGTCGTTGGCTCAACGGTTCCTTCGCTGCCGGTATCTACTCGCTTCTCCACTTCGGCCGCATGTACAAGTCTGGCCACAACCTGGTCCGCATGTTCTTCCTCCACATCCAGATGATCTACACCACCTGTAACACTATCCTCGCTTGGTTCTCTATGGCTTCCTTCTACCTTACCACCATCGTCATCATGTCTCTCGTCGGTACGAAGACGGATTCACGAGATGCCTGGCCTTTTGGAAACACGGTCACCCCCATCTTCAACGTCATCGTCACCTACCTCTACCTGGCTTTCCTCGGTCTTCAGTTCATTCTCGCTTTCGGTAACCGTCCTAAGGGTTCCGTCTGGTCTTATCTGATCTCGTTCTCCGTTTTCGCCTTGGTCCAGTTCTACATCGTCATCTTGTCCATCTACCTTGTCGTCCAGGCGTTCACGAACCCGACATCGCAGAAGCTCGATACGTCGTCCGCATCCGCATTCGCCGACTCCTTTTTCTCGTCAAGTGGTGTCGGTATCATTATCATTGCGCTCGCGGCTACATTCGGTCTCTACTACGTCGCCTCGTTCCTGTACATGGACCCATGGCACATGTTCACCTCATTCCCTCAGTACCTCTTGATCATGTCTTCCTACGTCAACATCCTCAACGTCTATGCCTTCTCCAACTGGCACGATGTTTCTTGGGGTACCAAGGGTTCCGACAAGGCCGAGGCTCTTCCCTCCGCGAAGACCGAAAAGGGTGCCGATGGAAAGACTACGGTCATTGAAGAACCGGATCTACCGCAGGCCGACATCGACTCTCAGTTCGAGGCGACTGTTAAGCGCGCTCTGGCGCCTTACGTTCCTCCTGTTGAGTCCAACGAAAAGACCCTGGAAGATTCGTACAAGGCTTTCCGTACTCACCTGTGTACGCTCTGGATCGGCTCCAATGTTCTGCTTGCTGTCATTGTCACTCAGGACAGCTTCGATCGTTTCGGTTTCTCGTCGTCCGCCACCACCCGTACCGCCCATTTCTTCCAGGCTCTCCTGTGGGCGACCGCCGGTCTGGCTCTGGTCCGTTTCATCGGATGTGTATGGTTCCTCGGACGCACAGGTCTTTTCTTCTGTGTTAGGAAGGTTTGTGGGCTCGATTCGTTGTTTTCTGAACTTATACTGACTTCCTTCAGCGCTAGAAGCTTTCCCGAGCCAATTCGGCCCAGAAACGACCAACTTACGACTACCCTGCGCCACATTACCTGCCACGGCCGCACCTGCTTTACTAAGCTCCATGTTCGATTCCCCTAATCCGTTTATCCTGCGTTATGGCGTTTCGGTTGTCTTACGACTCCAGCGGACTGCTGCGCGGTCGTGGACTTTTGATCATCTTGATACACTAAAACCATCTGCCACACCATGTTGGATGGATCACGAGACTTCCTTGTATTACCCATGTTATAGCACTAGCGCTCGAGCGATTCGATGGCAGCTCTCTTGGGCGGATGAACGGACTACATTGCACCTTGTACCTGAAATATCTAGACTGAATACTACAACTTCTAAAATTACACACTGCGTCTACTCGCGGATCAACATGTTGACTGCAACAGTGGACGAATCAGACTACAATTGGTGGTGCTCCTGCAACAGTCGTTGACCATCACAAGACCGAACTTTCATTCCTCCCAGCCACGCCTCCTCTCATGTCGCCGAAACAGCTGGCTTCAGCACAAAGAGCCCATTGTAGTCTTTAGACATCTCTCATGAGGTCACAGAATGCGCGCAACTCGAAGCTGAAGACCTCCCATCTTTTGAGCATCCAAATCTTGTATCAGACTGTTTTCCTCTACATGAACTTGAGAGCCTCCTTTTTCCTTCACAAGCCTTCGCATCCAAGCATCCCCTACCCTCGCATACATGACGTCGTCCAAGCCTGCATCGACTCTGCATCCATACCGACGCAAGCTGATTGGTGCGTCAGCAACCCCCCCTTTGTTTCAGGATTGCCGACCTTCCTGAAGAATGCAGATCTGCAGGGTCGATCGCTGGGGACGCATTTACAGCTTTGATGCATAAGTTAGCCAACGAGAGAAGTGTTGGAGTGAGACGATAATTTTGAGGTGTTCGTGTTGGTACGTCTGTGGTGCTGAAACTCTGACACGTTGCCTACCTCCAGGCTGGACAATTGGCCTACATCTTCCAAGTCATTGCCGTCAATACAGTTTTCAACTGCTATTCTTGCAACAAGGCATTAATTGAAGATTTCACGCGACCCCGGAGGTCCTCAGGCCTGCTGCATACTTTTAGATTTGGCGGAGTATGTATTCGATGCTTTGTTCATTCATAGTGCCGCCTCTCAATCCTTCACCCATCACCCTGTGATCTCAACCCATTATCTGCCCATTCGCCACAAGCTCATTGAATGTCTTCAACGTCTTATCCGCAGCCTCCAGGTCCCTGATCTTCTCGTTCAGTCTCCATCTCTCGAACTGCAACAGCTGCAGGACGTCCTCCGATGCGCGTAAGTCTCTCTATGTTCAATCAGCGATTTTGCCAAATCAAACGTTCTTCCTTCGCCAGATCGCTGCAATTTGAGACAATCCTGAAGGTCGTCACGGCCTCCCAAACGTATGTCGGGAGGTAGTCAGATTAGTTACCTTAACCCTCTCAAGTGATTCGACGTGGTCCTCAAACATAGATGTCAATTCGTGCTCACGCTGTCCTTGAATGACCCTCATTCGATCGATCTCGAAAAGTGCCCAGCAACCGCCCATGTGCAAATGGAGGGTGGTATGGTGTGCCTGCTGGATTTTGATCTTGTCTTCGACGGCTTTAAGGGTGGCTTTTAGCGCAGGCATGTCGAGGTCAGGGTCGAGCGAACTGGAGCCTGGAGGTTGTCCATGCTGTGAATTATAAGGTTGCGGATGCGGGGAATATTGTGGTCGCTGATCGGGCGGTGGATATCGCAGATGCTGTGGGAGATATGGAAGCGGTTGCGGATGCTGCGCACTCTGTACATGCTGCGAATGTTGCAGCTGCCGTGGATACTGTGGATGTTGCGGAGGTTGTGAAAGCTGCGAAGGTTGCAGTGGCTGCATAGGTGAATCGTTCATGGGCCACGTGGTGGCGTCGTATGTCTGCTGAGATGGGGGCGTTTGATACATCGTGGGTTGATTGTGCGGAGTAGCATGTGTAGGAGTCTGAGGATATAGCGCTGAGATATCGCGCATAATGTATGAATCGAAAGGGAACACTGCGGCACGATCGTTCGCGGGGCAAAAGCGTGCTTAGGTGGCGGCACTTGGGATCCATACACCGTGAAGTTATTGTGCGCAAGATCGTGTCTCATTTTCTGGGGAGTTTGCGTGGGCAGAAAGTAAATGCTTTGATTGTAAGGGGACGGGGTGGCATCGCCGTTCGTCTGGTGTTGGTCGTCCTGGATGACTATAGGATCGCCGTTCTGCCCCGAATGGCTGCGAGAGGATATAGCAGCGTGGTCTTGCATTTTGTGCTGGTCATTCTGGAGCATGGCGGCGAGCGCATCGAAGGAGTTGCCGTTGGATACCTGATTGGAAGAGGTACCTTCAGAGGGTTCGGGAGTTTTGGGGATCATGAAGGCTTCGAGTGAACCGTCGTTCGGTATGTACTTGGAAGGGAGATCATTTGGATCGCATTCATTGTTACGGAACATGGCGGCGAGGCGTAGTCTGTTCTTCGGTGTATGCGGCGTGGTGACGTTGTTGGCGTGTTGGCTTGGATGGAGTTGGCGAGAGGTGGTGTTGTGAGGTCATGATGAGGCAGGCGTGTACTGCTGCGCAGTTTCCTGGCAACCTCCAGGGCTGCTTGTGCTGGGCAAGAAGAACTTAATCACGATGGCAAAGGAACGTGCTGTAGGTGAGGTTTGGCAGCGACCGGTCCCGCGAAGAGTAAGTGCGATTCAACAACATCGTTTGATCTTTATCATCTATTGTTTTGAAGCTAGACCAACGAGAATTACCCTGAGAGGTGTTCAACACGAAAGTCTGAGTGGTCATATTCAGAAAGACACGGGTAAGGCTACAGTGTACCCATCGTTTCGATTGAAGCCTCTGGTGGTGCCGCTTCATTAGCCCTAGCTTCCTCAGCCATTGCATCACAGAGAAGCTCAGTCGCAGTCCACAAGTTCCGTAGAGTCATCTTGAGTTCATATTCCACTTTCGCTAGCGCAACCTGTGAAAGCTTAGTGCACTGTCTATTTTACATAATCCAAACATACCTCAGCTCTCTTAATACGCTCGAAGTGTCGTTTAAAAAGACATCTCGGAGCGCTTGGGACTCGCATCGGGACCACTATCAGACCCATCGTGGTCGCCAGCGAGCAATTTTAGACGATCTGCTTCTATTGCATTATACGCCGCTGCTTTCACAAACATTTCAACAGCCACTTCCTTATTTGCTTAGTGGACGTTCTAGTAATGAGTTGCTAGGGCTTTGACCAAAGCTGAGACCTGGGATTGGGAGGTAGACATAATGAAGCAGGAATTTCTGCAAAGTCAGTATAATCAAGGGTACCAGAAACCAGCTGAGTACTCGAGAACAAGACTACAATATGTATCAATATACAATGGGCAAATCTTGTGATCAAGTAGAAAAATCGCGGCAGGCAAGCAATCTGCTTGCAAATGATAACCAAAGAGTATTTGTGACTTGCCTTCTGAGTAGTGTCCCTGAACCAGGAAGGAAAGGCATACGCCTCTAAAATCCAATCCAGTAAATCCGGTCTCCTGATCACACACGTAGAGCGCAGAAAGATGGATACTACGAAAGTTCTGAATCCCTAGATCAACGATTATAGTCCCTGTTTTTCACTGCGTATAATCTGCCCATACACTCGCAAACCTCCTCGGACGCTTCTCAGTAGTATCTCGTGGCTAGTCTCACAGCCTGCTCGGCCTTATTGAAAGCGTCCTGTTGAGACAAGCCTACATCTAAGCTGATTGAGCCACTCAAAACATACCTCAGCCAATCTAATGCGATTGAAATGCTCATCAAGCGAGCACATGAGCTTACCGTTAGTCTCGCCTCGTTCTATCTTCTCATGGTCCTTTTCCAGATCCAGCCAAGCTACAGCATCGAGTTCAAGTCGACGAAGCGCATGTTGTTTCGCGTAGTCTACCATTGTTTCGTGCCAAGCTTGCGTTTTGATCAATGTTGTCATGCTGAGAGGAATTGTTGCTAGCATCCTTTTCTTGCTGCATCGTTGGTCGAGGGACTGAGTGGCAGTCTGTTCTCGCATGGCTTGCCTGTACAACCTCTGCTCTTCGGCCATGTCTGCTTTCTTTTGTGTACCCATACTAACATTGGTGTCCATATGGCTATGACGGAGGCAATTGATATGGTCAGTGAAAGAAAAGCACGACGGGGATGTCTCAAAGCGCTTCGGTATGTACCCTAGGTAGCCTCATAATCTTTTAGCTACAGAGCAAGACTCCGGAAAGCAGCAAGTAACCCAGCTGCGCGACAGCGCTCTACAAGAACAATAAACTGATGCAAAATTTTTGCACTGCGTTCAAGTGTCTTTGTGTAAGCGCGATACAATTCCATAAAACATCGTCAAACATTAGAAGCACCTCCAAACTTTCAGAGAACAAGCAAAAAGAATGGATACAGTGAGACTCGAACCCGCACCTCCTCCAGTCTGCAAGCGCAATCTGTGTCATATAGAAGTACGCTGCACAAGACTACTAAGGTGCTACGTCAAGTCGAGCAGAGCCTAGGTGCTTCTGTCTGACGAAGGTCACACATGTGACAAATCCTGTTCGCTTGTGAGGTGTTCTTCTTGAATTACACACCCTTTGATTTGATGAGAAGGTCACGAGTCGGAGAGTATATATACGTGAGAGATGTGTCGTCTGGCGAGGTGAATTTTACTGAGTGCTCTCAGGTGGCTGGAGGGGTCGGCCGCACGCCTTGCTTCTTCGAATGCACCGGAGGTCCTCGACCTCACCTGATAGAACGTTTGTAAACTGATGGAAGTTCTGCCAAATAAGATGCACTCTACGCTCGTGGCCACCATTCTCTCTTTTTCTTCTACCTGCCATCGAGGTTTGCTTCAGTGCAACGCGCACTTCGTTAAACGGACTTAGCAAATTGCATTCTAACAAGAACAGGTTTCGAGGTTCGACACTGATTGACGGCGGCAAACGCGACTCTGGCGTTTGCATCTCACCTTCATCTGGATAGCACCTCAATGTCCACTTGACGTGTCCGTTTGACCTCAGTCCAACATCAACCTCGTCATCAGCGTTGCCGTTTGACGATTGCCTAACCTTCCATCACCAACCCTTTTGGTGTCACACCGTCAAGTTTGCACATTTTGGTCACCATCCAGCAATATCATCGCATCAGCCACCCTGATCCGCTCCTATTTGCCATGTTGGAGCTAGCAATAGCAGAAGCATACCGTCCGCGCCCACGTCCACCATCAACCGCGCCTCCACGACCAGT
>Ga0073774_1000173_pt1 | contig 15184 bp, 18 predicted proteins | sample InSIn5gowninarea_FD_77487 | JGI IMG/M metagenome (GOLD analysis project Ga0073774, IMG submission 77487) | Clean room microbial communities from NASA Spacecraft Assembly Facility at Jet Propulsion Laboratory, Pasadena, California, USA -... ... | reverse complement strand
TATTTACCTCGCACCTCTATGCTGACAAGATCATTCGTCATGATGTTGCCCATTGACAGCACGCCAGCTGCACCAATACCACAAAAAGCACGCGCAAGAATAAAACTTGCAATACTCTGTGCAAGAGCACACCAAGCCGTCGTAGCTGCAAGTAAAGCGAGACCGGCTAAATACAGAGGCCGACGACCAAAGGTATCCGAAAATCGGCCCATCAAAGGCTGGAGCGAGGTCGAGGTAAGCAAAAAAGCAGTCGACAACCAGGATGCAGAGTTAGATGCATGAAAGTAGGATGTGATGACTGGGTGGCTTGAAGCCATGAGGGTAGAATCAAACATGGCAATCTGGCATGATGCAATCAGCAAACCTACTATGTATAGGGGAGAGATGGTAGAAGACAATCACTTAAACATACAAAGTACCCCAACAAGATGCCTCCAAAAACGCATCGAAACCTCCAGACCCCAACGCCTTGAAGTTTGCCATCTTGCTCGAATTTGGCGAATTCCTCTGTCTCTTGTCCTGTTGCAGAACGGCTCACAGACGCGAATACCTGCCCATGCGAGTTGCTTTGGTCGTTTTCCACAACCGGGAACTGGGGTGCGGCTCCTTGACCTTGCTGCGCTACCTCTGCAGCTGTGACTTCATCTCCGGCAATGTCTGTGGCATTCTGTTGGCATTGCGACACAGAGCGAAGAAGCGGTGTTTGTTCCGAGGCAGGTAAAGGCATAGCAAAAAAGGAGCCCAGAGGCGCGGCAGACTCACAAAAAAACCAAGACGATTATGATTAGTAGCTGTACGGCCTTGGTCGCAATAGATTTCGGACCGAAGAATTCAAGTAATAGAAGGAATGGCGTGCGTTGAGACAGCTTCGTAGGTGCAGGCGTTAACGATCGTCAGCGCTAGTAGGCCCCGAAATCGCCGTCGTTTTCCGCTATCAAAGAGGGCTGGTTGCTGGCTCGCCCATGCCTTCAGCATCAAACCTCGCAAACATGAAGACTCCTTTGCGCATAGCAATCCTCGAATGCGATACGCCTCCACCAGCCCTTGTTGAAAAATACGGACGATATGATCGCATCTTTGCGACTTTGCTCGAAGCAGCAGCCGAGGACTTGGGCTTATCTCCGAAGCAGGACCTGGACTTGAGTGCATTCGACGTTGTCACTGCGCAGGAGTATCCTGACCTGGAAAAGATAGACGCAGTACTGATCTCGGGCTCGAGTGAGTATTCGTGTTGCTGTCATGGTGTAAAAACAAAAAAAAATATGGATCACTGTGACTAATCAACATCCCACCAGAGCACAACTCATTTGACAATGACCCATGGATCCTTAAGTTGGTCGAGTTTACTCAAACGTTGCTCAAGCAAGACCGCGTTCGAGTGATTGGCGTTTGCTTTGGCCATCAAATTCTCGGAAGAGCTGCAGGAGCCAAAGTTGGGCGCAGTGATGATGGGTGGGAGATCTCAGTCTTGCCAGTTCAACTTACAGCGAAGGGCAAAGAGATTTTTCAACAGGATAGCATTGTAAAGTTGCGACCAGATCATCTCACAACTCGGGGTTTCTAACCATGTTTGCAGGCAATTCATCAGATGCACAGAGATGTAGTATTCGAGTACCCTGCAGATGTCGAGAAGCTTGGTGGATCGCCTCGTTGCTTGGTACAAGGCATGTATAAAAAGGGCAGATTGATTTCTCTGCAAGGTCACCCAGAATTCACCGAGCCTATTGTCTCTTACCTGGTCCAAATGAGGGCTGAACAGGGCATCTTTGAGGAAGAGCAAGCTAGGGACGCGCTAGAGAGAGTGGGCAATCATCACGACGGACTTGTCATTGCCAAGGCGTTTCTCCGATTCTTGCTTGAGGATTAGATAGCATTTGCAGTTGACCATGATAGGAGTAAGCAGAGAATGTAATCAGGTAGCCCGGAATTGGCTGCATGGCTCGCTGCTGCGTCACCTTGTACCTGTGATGGTGATTCTTGATTCGTTGATCGACCAGAATAAGTCCAAGTACCCCGCCACAGGCTTGCCTCTGTGACGATTGTAAGCAGGATATATATTTTGTATTTAACCAATATTTCAAATCATTAGACTGGCTTCGTGGCGCAATGGTAGCGCGTCAGATTCCAGTTTCTCTGGAGCTTCCTGAAGGTTAGGCGTTCAAATCGCCTCGAGGTCACAAGCAGTTTCTTTTTTTTAAGCTCCAGCTACTACACGTCAAATTACCGTTGAGTGTGGGTCATGGAGCTGGCTCAGTTAGCGGATCCAAGTTTTTTTACTTCACTTTTTTGTCAAAAGGTGACCATGTTTCCCCGCACGCACACGTGTTTGCACTGGATGATGGTGGATCGGTACTTGGGGGTGTTTGTGTTGTTGCATGGGTGTATACATGGAGGGGGCAATGATTGTAGAACGCGGGGTATGATAATGCATTGATGCTGTGAAGCATAACACAGGCCTTTTGCATGTTCACGATAGATGAGCATTACAACGGGTCAGCCGTGGGCAGCCCTCGTATCCCAGCCTACTGTGCTGCCCTCTGTTTGGTTGCCGCGACAAGTACGCAGAGCGCGGAAGGGGGGTATGGTGCCGTCGTCGCCCTGCCAACAACAGCCTACTTACACCTCGTGCGTGTACATGGACGTACATACTTATATATGTACATGTAGCATGTAGCATGTGCATGTGCATGTGTAGTACCAAGGCCAACAAAACATGGCGTCATGCGCTCGAGGGGTAGCGGGGCGCGGCCGAGGCGGAGGCGGTCGCTGAGTGGCTGGCCCGTCCGTCCAAAAACGTCGTCGCTGCGCCTGCGCCTTCTCGAACCAGCGCTGGCCAGGGTCCACTGTCACTCACTCGCTCCCTCATCCGCCCTCCATCTTGCTCTCCCACAACTCTTTGCTCTGCAGTACCGTCGCTCGCTTCTCCCACACCCCTTTTGCTTCGCCCCCGGCTGTGCCGTTCTCCTCGATTTCCAAAGTACTCGTTGTAATCAATCCTCTTCGCTGGCTTCGTATGCGCTTTGCTCAATAACCACCTCTCCGCCTCAGCACTCCCCATGGGAAAGTGTAAGCACTCTCCTCTCCCCTCTTTTGCCCCTCGCCTTTTTATGAGCACTCGGAGCTAATGCGCCATGCTGCACAGGGAGATATGGTGTAGTCCTGGACGCTGGGTCCTCTGTACGTCGTTGGCGCACTTGGTCTGTCGTCGCCGTGCCGTAGCTAACAAGTTCAAAGGGGACGCGCGTCCACGTCTACCGCTGGTTGAACCACAACGCAGCCCGTAACAAGGCCACCGATGTTCAGTTACACAGTCTGCCCGTCATAGAGACGGACAAGAAGTGGACTAAGAAGATTCATCCCGGTAAGTCGGCCTGTAGCCGCCTGGGCGCAAACTGACCTCATCCGCCATCCCCTAGGCATATCCACCTTTGGCGAAAACCCTCATCGCGTCGGTCCAGATCATCTTGAAAAACTCCTCAGCCATGCGCTCAAACACGTACCTGCTGATCAAGTCTCGAATACTCCTCTCTTTTTGCTTGCCACGGCGGGCATGCGCATTCTGCCCGAGTCACAGCGTAAAGAAATCCTCCATCAGGTTTGCCAATTTGCCCGCAGCACGACCCAGTTCCAGTTACCCGATTGCAATGTACATATTCAGGTTATACCAGGAGAGACGGAAGGCCTGTATGGTTGGATAGCAGCAAATTATCTGCTGGGTGGCTTCGATCAGCCAAAACTACATCAACACGGCAACGGCCACAGCACATATGGTTTTCTAGATATGGGAGGTGCATCGGCACAGATCGCTTTCGCGCCAAATGCTACCGAAGCTGAGAAGCACGCTGACGACCTGACCCTTTTACGACTACGAACATTGGATGGCACGCCGCTGGAGCATAAAGTCTTTGTCACCACATGGCTGGGTTTTGGGGTTAACCAAGCGCGGGAACGCTATATAAAGGCACTATTGGACTCCAGTACTGAAAAAGAACTCCCGGACCCTTGCTTGCCCGCAGGGCTTAGGCTGGAGGTCACACAAGAGGGCAAGTTCATCGACTCGGACTCGGACGACGATGATGACGACGATGAACCGAAACCAAAGGCGGCAGCAGAACTCGTAGGAACCGGAAAATTCCCAGAATGTTTGCGCCAGACCTATCCGTTGTTGGAAAAGGAAAAGAAATGCACAAACTCACCATGCTTGATCAATGGCCAACATGTACCTGCTATCGACTTCAAGGTCAACCACTTTGTAGGTGTATCCGAATACTGGCACACGACCCACGAAATCTTCGAGCACGGACACAAAGACAAGGCCTATGATCTGAAGACCTATCAAGAGCGCGTAAATCAGTTTTGCAGTCAAGACTGGAAGAGTATAGAAAAAGGTATCAAGAAAGAGAAGTGGGGTAAAAAGGTTGATCAAGACAAAGCACGTGAAGTCTGCTTCAAGGCATCCTGGATCATCAGCATGCTACATGATGGAATTGGCGTCCCTCGGGTCGGAATAGAGGGTCTAGACGGCAGCCAAAATACCACCAAAGCCGTACTCGACAATGCCAAGGCAAAAGGGTTCACTGACCCTTTTCAGGCAGTCAACAAGATCAATGACATAGAACTCAGCTGGACACTTGGAAAAATGGTTCTCTACGCTTCTAGTGAGATCCCACCGCCTTCTGAGGAAGCACTTGCCGTGGGCTTCGGTTCTAACGCTCTTGGTATACCTGCGGACTTCCAGTATCCAGGTGGTACCCCCAAGGCGTACGAATCAGGGAGCAATTGGCATCGCCTCTTTGTTGAGCATCCTCAACAAATACCAGGCTTCTTCATCATGATTTTGATCATTATTGTCATATTTTGCTTGATCTTGGGCAAAGAGCGGAGGAGCGCGGTCAAACAGTCGATAAGCAGGATTTTTAAGAGCAAACAAGGCAAAGACCCTTTGCACCGTCGCCGCGGCCGCAGTTTCCCAGCCAAATTTTTTGGTTTTGGCGGTTCGTCATCGGCGAATCAACAGCCGTACGAGCGTGTAGACCTGGAAGACGGTGAATTGGCCAATGAGTTTGAACTTGAAGAAACCCACCTTGACTCGAGCGATAATGAACTCTCCGATTCTTCTGAGGAATCCAAACTAGGCCGGACCAGCGGATGGGCTACGCCACAAATCAAGACGGAGCCCGTGGGTGCGCCGAGTTACTTTGGTAGCACGACTGGCGAACTGGCGAGGGATGGCATGGGCCTGGGTCTCGGCCTGCCAGGAGGTGCGTTTGAACTTAGCCGGACCGTCAGTCGTGAGAGAATCAAAAGTCGGACGAGTAGCCCCAAAAGGGCCAAGAGTACAATGAGCAAACTTGACGAGTAAAGGAAACGCTTAATGAAGACACATACATACTACCGGTACATAACACGGGGGGCTCGCATTGTTTCACCATTTCCTGTTCGTTTTTTCCCCATCCGGTTGGCTACAGGATCGTACTGGCTGGGCAGTGTCTTTTACATTTTGCATCTCTGGGTTGCAAGGCTTTGGCGTTTTTTTTTAAACACGAAGTAGATATATGTATGTGGTTCACGTTTTTGATAAGCAAGCGGATTTGGTTATCTTTTCCAATTGCCTGTTCATCTTCTTTCATTGTCTTTCTCTTCTCCATTTCACACTGAATGCGAATATTCCTCTCGTATTAAATATATAGTACGCATGTCTATAACAAGGCATACGTGTCTGCCATGTTCGCCACCATTAATCCCTTTGTATGCACTCACAAGACGTGGAAAAACTCTGTAAGGCTTTCTCGTTCAATCCTCGGTCGTTTGGCCTCCATTTCTTCTGCTCCCTTCTCCCCATTAACCCCATTCTCGTCATTGTCTGACCATTTCCTTTTGCCATCTTTCTCTTCCACCCCGCTTTCTGATTTTTCTTGCCCTTCTCTCCTTACCCAGAACCGGTGTCCCAGACTCCTCTCATATATTGACTCCCTTCCTTTGATCATTGCATCTGTAATCTCCCTCTCTTCCCTCTCCTTGTCATTCAGCTCGGGCTGAGCTACCACTAGATCTAGTGGCTCATTGTTGAGCCGGAAAAACACCCTCTGAGCGAATGTCATCTTGCTACGGTTCCTCGGAAATCTGTACCTCAGAGTTGATGGGTTGCTGAAAGGAAAGTAGCTGCTGGAATTATAGTCTTGTTTGTCTTCTACCTCCAACATCTGCCACCGCTCATCTTCAAGTAGTGTAACAAGCTCTGATTTTCCCCAATCTTCGTAGATGTCATTGGGTACGTTTGCAGTAAGCTTCTTCAGATTTTTGAACTGTGAAGCATAGCGCATCCAAAAGCGACGCCAGCCAATCATTTCACGCTCCATGAGTGCTTTCTCTGCCGGTGTGGGGCGTTTTGCGGCACGAAGCCAGCCTGAGACACCTGGAACATCGGCAGGGTACTGAATGGTCAGCTCGTCTACCATGGAGGCGATGGGGGTGAGGCTGAAGACTGCCTGGGTCGGCAGAAGCACTTCGCGCCTGTCGGCACCCTCGCCGACAAAAGTCTTGAAGGGACCAAAGTACAAGCTACCATCTAGACCTGATGAGGGGCAAGCATTTCCACGGTCGCCAATCGAGATGCGAATAGGTATATCCAAACTTCTGAGTCGTGCCACCATTGTCTGTATGCGGGAGAGAATGTCTGGTTTGGGCAGAAAAGTACGATTGGGCTCTAGATTTGCAGGAAAGACATCGCACATCATGCTTTCCCAGGCAAGAACTGGCTTCCAGTTACACTCTTGCGCAAGCCATCGCAGTGCTTCCTGCACTTCGGGTTTGGAGCTCGGATCGCTCATTGCTGGATCGTTGATTTGCTGGGGCGGTTGGCCAAAATGATTACGTCGCTGCATGACGTTGACGAGATGAAACGGATGCAAGGTTATGTTCCGGAGGTTCCGAATAGGTTTCATGTTGATGTTAGGATATTTCTTGGATATAGTCTGCAGGCTCTGGAGTAGGTCTTCAAATGACGCCCCAACGCCTTGCACAACATGATTTCCCAGGACCATATGATCGCGCTCGCATGCATCAAATGTCTTGTCGTCAAAAGCTTCTTCCTCGTCGCGATGGTGGTGACCTTGGGTTATCCGGTATGGAATTGGGCCGATGACGTCCCTGTCACGGCGGTCCTCCATCCAGGAATAAAGGCCTATCTCGACATCTTTGATGCGGGACCACTTTGTTGCATCTGTGGAAAAGAGTGATCGATAGGGGGCGTAGTCGTGTACTCTAAGCTTCGTCATGGTTTCTGGGCAGTACTTTTGTACGCCGTCTACGAGACAGCAAACGCGTTGATGAACCTCCCATTCATTCCATGTGCTGATTCAGGGAGTTAGCGTGGAAAAATGACGATATGACGATGCGACTTACTGGAAGCCCGAGTATCGCTCCCGTATGGCAAGCGTCTTTAACCTCTTGCAAATGGGGAAGATGGCGTTGGCGACGGACCCACCGTCTCGTCTCCGTGATATTCTGAAGCTCTGCTTGAAGCGGTAGTCCTGGTACGAGTAGCTGTATTCAATGCGAGAGTGTGCAGTGTAGTCTGCCCAGTTTGCTACCTCTAGCTCTTCTAAGCGTGCAAACAGACATGGGCAAGCGTCGGCCAACATCTTCCATGTCCAAGTCTCTTCAGGAGTCCAGACAAAGTCCTTAATGGCTGAGATGTCAAGGCTGGTAAGGCAGGGTAGATTGTCCTCTATCCACTTGAAGTCGTCGATGCTTGCCCAGTGCGACATTGCCAGCTTGTGGACATGGCGGCGGTTGGAGTCATTGATGCTGTCCATGAAGCTCATCCACCGGGTCCTGCCGATGCTCCTATACTTCCAGTCGCCCAGCCTGATGTCACGCACGTCGTTGAGTTGTATGGGGTATTTGTAGAGTAGTTGGTTCACGGTCACGCTGTTTGCCATGCCCTTGCACAGGCGCTTTAGACTCCACGCAGCGTCGCGATCCAAGTAGTCCATGACGCATTTGAAGATGTCGTCAGGCAGTTTCAGCAGCATGCTGCTCTGGCTCGCGGCCGCCTTGGGCATCGGCTGATTGAGCGGATCAAAGCCCGAAGGACTACACTCGCGACTCGGAGTCAAGTCGAGCATCTCGGGCGAAAAGTAGTCGAAGTCGTGGAAGCTGAATAGATTCATCAAGTAACGCTCGTAGCTCATCAGGGACGTGTCAGAGGCAGAGAGAGGGGGGCCGGGGCGCGAACGGAGGCTGGGGCGCAGCAGGCGCTGTGAGCAGCAGCCCGATTGGGAGGGTTATCACGAGAAGAGAAGGCACGAGAGCCGGCATGTGCAATGTGAATGTGGTGAAGCTCAGTGTGAGTGCAAGGGTAAGGGCGAGGCTGAGGGTAAGGGCGAGGTGCGGGCTGGGCCTGTTGTCGGCCGTTTATGGCACAGTGGCTGGTGGGTGAGAGAGCGACGGTACACCCTGGTGGAGTTGCGGAGAGCGCTTCGGAGGTAAAGGCAGTGCCAAGACATGCCGCCGGTCTGACCGACGGCCGCTTCAAGCTTTGTTCGTTGCATTGGTATCGCAGTACCTCGCACCCAAACACACGCATATTCGATCCCCGTCTGCCCCCTTCCCTCATCATGGCCGACGCCCAGGTCTTCGAAGAGACATTTAACATCACGTCCATTAACAATGAGAAATATGATCGCGTCTCGCGCATCTATGGCACCTCTACCGACAGCCAAATCACCATGACCCTCGACATTAACCACGAACTGTTCCCCGTGACGGTTGGCGAGAGTATTAGCCTGGTACTAGCCACAACCCTCGCCCTTGACGGCAGCTCAAAGGGCGAGAACGATACAATGTGGAGAAACGTAGGCAAACAGGGCGTGGCGACGCTGGCGGATATGTATGACTATGTCTGCTACGGCAAAAACTACCGTATGGAAGGAGGCAACGGAGACACCATGTGAGCACTGTTCAGGCAGCCTTGCCATGTCGGACTGGCTACTGACTGCATGTAGAAAATACTTTGCTAGTTTTGGCGGGCTTTTGCTGTACATGGAAGGACCCCACCGCAAGCTCAGCGGACTGAAGATTGACGACATTTACATGCTTGTGAAGCACTCATAGTTGGGCGCGTCATCGCGCGTATGAGGGATGACAGAGAAAGCATGGGCAGGCGTTTTGGTGGCATGTGGTATTGGTATCCTCTGGTCTAAAAGTTCGGCAAGGCGTCTGGATACCCCCTTGAAATAAAATGAGGCCTTCAGAGGCTCTCCTAGCTCTGGCGAGAAAATCCCAATGCTCTTTTTTTTATTTTCATAGTGTGGGGAATTCGAGTTTTCTATGCAATCGGCTCACCAGCTCGATGTAATCCCTCTCGTTCTCCGTCGTCAGGATGCCATGCCGCACAAGAAAGTCGAGCACGACCAGGGAGCAGTTGGGCTTGAACTCTCCGTTCCTCATAGCCTCCTGCACCTCGTCTACGGTCCATAGATAGAACTCCTCGACCTCATCGTCGCCGGGCTTCGGTATCGTATCTTCAGGAAGCTCAAGATCATAGACATATTGAACTTCGGGCTGCATCAAGTTCGTCTCGCCCCCCGCTCTCTCATCGCGGACGTACCAGTAAGTGACTGTGCCGCACGCCTTTGCATTCTTGCGCACTAGCTCTTCCGGCAGTGAAGCCTCTTCTGCGCATTCTCTGACCAGGCTCTCAAATGGGCTCTCCCCCGACGCGATACCACCAGCCACGGCGTTATCGAGCATGCCTCCATATGTCTGCTTTGTATGTGCCCTTCTCGGAGTCCAAATCTTGATTTCTCCACGCGTGCGTGTAAAAGCAGTCAGATGTACACCATATGTGATGACACCAAACAGGGGACTGGCACTTCTCTCCACATTGAATAGCAACTCTTTATTTTTTCCATAGACAGCATACAACTCCCCTCTCCACTTGTCCAGCACCTTGAAATGGCCGGTTTTGCGCAGTGCCAACAGTGTCGTCTCTACCGCTGCGGACCGCTCTTGTGCGTTTGAGCCAGCTGTGAGACATAGAATCCGCGTGTCATCATCAATATCCCAGTTTGAGACGCCGCGAAATACCTCGACAACCGAAGGTAGCATATAGCCGAGCCCATAGTTGTGGCCTGAGACGCGCAGTTGGTAGTACGTGTTGATGGAGGCGAGATAGGTTTCCAAGTTTACGTCGGGGTAAGGGAATCCATCGCACTGGTTCACGAGGTCAATGTTTGACAGCGGCATGTTTGCTGTGGATGATAGGCCAGGTGGTATGCGTAAGGGTGTGGAAGGATGATTGCTGGCCGCAGGTACGCAGCAAGGTTACATAGGATCATGGTGGGGGCGGGGCAGTACGGCATTGGGCAACGACCATATTCAGCTCTTGCCCTGCCCTCAGTTAGGAAAACATTTTTAATGTCACTGTCATGTCTGCGATCGAAGTAGACATGTTCAACGGCACCATGTCCAACACCCATCGAGTCCAGTCTGAGCAGTGTGTGTTCTGGTCGTAATTAGTTGCTTTAAGCTAGCTACGTTGAAATGCACGGATTCTCCAGTGTACGCCGTAAAACCATGACACTCATTTCCCCAACACCTACAACAAGGATCAGCAGATTGTGTATACTATGAGTCACAGAACGGAAAATCAAGAACAGGAAGAAGTCCACGCGAGAGTAGTGTTCATAGTTCCGAAGAGCCATGTCAAGACAGTGAAATCTGCTCTTGAACGAGCCGGCCAGCTTGACCGGAGCAGCAAAATTGTGCCCGAGCCATGCGAAAATCATACGACACTCGCCGCGCATACAACTCTAAAACAAGGCGATGTAGTTCCAATTCGAGAAATATCGACCACGCAAGCATCTGGTACGCAAGGCGAAACGAGGTTGTCGCCATTTGAGTACGATTTTATCAAGGGACAGAACATTGAACTTCCTACTAGGAAGAATGCGTTGGTGCCAGTACAAGAAAAGGGTGTGTTCCAGCAACGAATGCGTGTCCCGACGACTATCTTCTATCTTTCAATCAGCGGCGATACAAACGCGGATCTGACTGAAGAAAACAGCAATGGGTTTAAGTCCGCAATATTACAAAACTTGGATCTGGACTATCTTCACCACGACATCGAACTAGCACATCATGCTGCTAGAGCTAGTCCTCTCAAATCTTCAGCCATGAAAAGCCCGATGCACAGAGCGTTGGAAGAAGCTCTGTCGGCATTACAGGATTCGGTGCTAGCTGACATGGATTTGTCGCCTGGAGTCCTTGTTTCCGCTTTCCCAGATGGGTACTCGATATACAAACCCATGCTTCTGCTTCCACACAATGCTTTTGAATCTACAGAATGGGAGATATTTCTATCTCGGCATGCTGTGGATTCAGAGTTGCTAGCACCGGTCTGGCAGCACGTTGCAGCATCGGTTGGTGCAACACATGTAGCAATCAACTCACCGATTCCACCAAAGACAAACACCAGCCCCAATATAAATTCGGGGGCAAGCCAGGACCAAGAGAACATTCTACGCCGACCAGTCAATCTTGTACCGATACATGGTGACTTTGGGCCTAGCCCTACGCTCCAGACGATCTCATGTCCCACTGCCACTGACTTTGAACGAGCGTTATGGGTTACGACAAAACAGAATGGTATTTGGCAAGTCTGGGCACCTTTGTATACTATGTTTAGCCGTGGCAACATCCGCGAGAAGACTCGAATACTCAACCTCGCTGCAGTCACTACTGACTTGGACGAAGCTTCGGCAGCTGTGGATCTCTATGCAGGCATAGGCTATTTTGCCTTTTCATACAGGAAGAGTGGGGAGTGTCGCCAGGACGGGATTCGCAGAGTATTGTGCTGGGAAATCAATCCATGGTCAGTTGAAGGTCTGCGACGAGGCGCAGAGAGGAATGGTTGGTTATGCAAGATTATCAAGGGAGACGACCTTTCTCAGTTGAGGCGGACTAGTGCAGAAGCCCCAAATGGGCTTGCTTGCCCAGCGCTCAATGAAACTGACATACAAAAAGCGGACTTTTGGGTGTTCCAGGCAAGCAATGAAGGAGCCAAGTCAGACTATGCAGCCATGAGCACAAGTTTGGGGTTGGCTTGCCAGCTGCCCATTCGGCATGTAAACCTAGGCTTACTGCCTACTTCGAGATTATCGTGGGGTATTGCAGTTGATATGCTAGATGGGCAACGCGGTGGATGGATCCACATACACGAGAACATTGGGATCAGAGACGTTGAGTCAAGAAGCAAGGAGATTGAAGGAGAGATCGAAAAGCTAGTCAAGTGCCGAGATGACAGGACAGGCAACATGGCTGTAAAGGTAGAGCATGTTGAGTGGGTTAAGATGTATGCGCCAGGCGTTGTACATTGTGTCTTGGATGTGCATGTCCAAGGAATACTGTAGTTTTTTGGGGCGCAATACTCGGCGCTTTTTTCCTTTCATCAGTCACTAGACAGGCCTAATCGAGTTACTCTGAGCAAGCACGTGGTGTTGAGTGGTGGTGTGCAGACTTGTAGAGTAGTGGGGGAGAACATGTGTTGCACTAGTTTGTATACGAGATTTAGCAGCCCGCGGGCAATTGGGGGAGGGGTTTGTGGACACAAGGCTGTTGTTTGGATGGGTAGAGATCTTCGCCCTCTCCAAGGCGATTCTGCTGTCGGTGGACATGGCCGATATCGGGTGACAGATAGTGAGGCGCTCTTGAAGTTTGCAAAGGCGGTTATGTATTGGCAGAAAGCTTCTGGGCGATGTTGCGGTGCTGGCGAGAAGCGCGGTCCGAGCGGCTCCGAATAAATGTAACAAGGCTTCTTGTGTGTGTGTGTACCTGTGGTTTCGGCGTGGACACACCGCCTGTTATTGCTGTCACTTGTATTTGTATTGTTGTCGTAGGAGCGGTAACTGGAATGTAGCGCCGCTCGCGCCGTATCGGGGCTTGGGGGCAGAGTGGTTGTGTTGCACCAAGGCTTTTTGGCAGCGCATGCATGAGAAGAGCCTAGGGTATCCTGGGAGATGAGCTACGGTAGGCGTGGACTGCTGGCTGGCGGCGGATAGGATGCATTATGGTCATGAGTGGCGGCACGGGTGGCGGTCGTAGTGGTGATGGTGCGAGTCCCAAGTACGGGTGCTTTGTCATTATTATGGTCATTATCATCACCATGATCAAGGACGTGAGCATCCATCTGCGCGCATGTGTGTATGTGGACATACAGGTGCCATGTATGTATGTCGGTAGGTACATGCATGTCATGTGTAGGCAACCTGTGCTGGGCTGGCGGTACGTACCGTAGAGGAGGATGGAGGGTCGAGGTGCAGGTCGACTGCTCTGGCAATGGCAATGGCAATGGCAAGACGGCCTCAGCCTCTCCTCTCTGCCCTCTCACCGCCCTTCCATAACTAAGCAGCCAAACCCACCCTCTCCCCTCTCCGCACACACGCGACACGCTGCCTGAGCACGCATCCACCCACGGCCCCTCTCCAGGCTCCACCAGCCTCTGTCTCCACGGCCTCGTGCTGCCCTGCCGCCTCACAAGCACCCGTGCACCCACTGCACACTGACACGCTGCATGCTGCACTCGTCAAACCGCCGCGTGTGACATCACCTTCACAGCCCTTCACCCCTCACCCCTCGTTCTTTACCTTTGCCTGTGCCTGCACCTTCACCCTCACCCTTCCCCTCTCACCAGGCACCCCGCCAACAGTCGACAGGGCGCTGCCATGGGTCTACGAGGCCGCCACTTCGACGACGGCTCCCTCGCCCACTACTAAGACCCCCGCCCACGCTCCCATGGCGGAATGCGCCCACTGCCAGCCATGATCGGACATCTTTTCAGCAGCCGCAAGGGCGCAAACGCGACGCACGCCGCCTCGCCCACAGTTCTCGACTCGGCCACGGAAGAAAGCCACACGCGACACCTGCTGTATCCCGAGTCCAATACACTCTACCACCCCGACGGCCAGCCCTATCCCTTGCACGCCGCGCCTCTGACGCCCGGCAGCGGACATGACGGGCCTCTGCCTGAGATTGACCTCGACTACCCTCGCGACTGCCGCATCATCATCGCCCAGGATGAGACTCCGGCCATGCCCAAGGCCATCCTGTTCGACTCCAAGCCAGCCCCCCCACGCCCCGAACCGCCCACAAGTCCCAACCCACGCGCACGAGCGTTTGGTGGAGCCAACTCCAGCACCGCAAGTACCGCCAGCACTGCGGGCCCGACATTGGGCAATCTCCATGCGCGGAGATCGTCCCTTATTACAGAGCCTACGGCGCCACCACGCTCGCCCACTGTTGGGGGATTCACCCGTGTCCGAACCCGCGGCAGCTCTATATCCTCTATGCCAAACATCGATGAGCATGCCCAGCTCCAAGCTAAGGCGCAGGCCCGAGCCAAGGAGTCGACGGACCTGGCCAATATCTGCCTCGACTGCATGTTCGGCAATCTGGCCATGAACTACAGAGGCAACTCGAACAAAATACACATTGTGCCTCTCGACACCAGGCCTGCAGACTCATCTGTCCTGGGCACGAGCATACAGGATGCCACCACGTCCTTGGGCCGCGCAGAGGGCCTCCGTCGCAGAAGCCATCTCGCCAAATCTTTTACTCCCGCCAACCCGCCAACCGATCTAGCACGCAACGATTCCAACGAGAGCATACCAAAGGAGCCCAAGCGTAGGACCATTTTCATCACTCGTATGTTTTCTGTCACCATGCCAGAGGAGGACAACGACGATCGCACACCGACACCACAAAGTTCACTTCCAAAGGGCAATGGCTTTCCTTTTCCAGCATCAAATTCTAAACCGGCTGCCACCAAACCCGTGTATCCCTCACATGCACGAAAGAGCCCCATGTACGCCATCACCATCATCCTCCACCTACCAATATCGCAAACAATACCGAGCATGAGACCGTCGTCACGCGGTACAAGCTTGAAGAACCCAACACATCTATCCACTTCTGCTCCCGGCCAGGAATCGCTTGCCTCGTCCCTAGACTCGGACCGGCGCGCGGGATGGGCTTTTGTTGATGCAAACCTTGGCGTCGATTCACTCTTTTCATCCTCATTGAGCAGCGACGTCGACGATCGAGTCGATGTAGTGGGCCAGCACTGGGATGTCATCATGCGTGCACTTACTAGTCTCCAACACGTGGTTCAAGAGCGCATCTT
>Ga0073774_1000170_pt1 | contig 15228 bp, 13 predicted proteins | sample InSIn5gowninarea_FD_77487 | JGI IMG/M metagenome (GOLD analysis project Ga0073774, IMG submission 77487) | Clean room microbial communities from NASA Spacecraft Assembly Facility at Jet Propulsion Laboratory, Pasadena, California, USA -... ... | reverse complement strand
GGGGTGATTGTGTTGACTGAGTACTGTACATACGTAATAGGAGGGTTGGATACATTTTTGTTAGTTGGCTTTAACTTTACTGTTATTCGACTTTGCTTCTTATGTAGTTTGTTCATTTGTTTTTGGTATACTTGTGTTCGTTCTATCTATATTCATTGCACTTGGCTCTGGCGGGGTTGATTGGTTGGTACGCTACCTATTATTCATTCTCTTCCACCTGTTGTTAAAGATCATACTCGTAGGGAGTAATGTGATGTAGTGTATTTCATAATATAGATCTTTGGAATAATATGACATAGTTGTTTAGACCACGACACTGCTATCTCATCCACATATCTATCTACCTTTCTACGTTTCTCGATTCATCTCACCGACGGGCCGCATCTTTTGAAAAGCCGTGTCACCGTGTTCTTGTAATTTTCCAACCATGGGAATAATCTGTTTGGTGTGATTGAGGACCTTGAGGAATTTTGGAAATTGGCTTCGTTTGGTTTAAATTGGAACACTAGCCATGGATCGCGGTGTTGGTAACGTGTTTTAATCGTGGGTCAGATCCGAGACTATAAAGTCGGTTATCACACGCTGTATCGTATCGTGTTGTGGTGTGGCTGGAGACACGAGGAATCGGGGGTTTGACAGTCCATACACGAGTCTTCTGCTTGTAATGGCCGGACCCGCGAACGTATTTTATGAGGGAGGATGGATAGACTCAGCCCTGAAGTGTGAAGTTCTTCAGCCAGTGAGGATTGAGACTGGTTGATCTGGATTTGCTTCGTTAAACACGTGATCTCTTACACGCTTGTGTATTGCAAGGCAGATACCATTTATTGTTGATCGTTGCACCTTTGTGGTAGGGTATTGCTGTGCTTATCGACGACATAGTGCTGCGATGCGGAAAGTAGATCTCAATCAAGATGAGATACCGATCTACCCTTCTGGGTAAGGCTTGATGCGGAGCCGGTCTCGGTCCTTTATCATCTCAACCGAGTGCTGGAATAGCTGCAATTGGATGATTATCAATTCTGTTCGTCTTAGGTATGCTGATCAAATTCCAAAAAGCCATTTCCCACGTTCGTAAACATAAAAGCTCGTTGCTGTCATGGGGATCTGCTTCAAATACCCAATTGTTAGTCCAACAAAGAATCCTTTCAAACCTCTCTCCATAAATATTCTCCTCGCCGTCTCAGCGATACTGAACCTATGCCCGTCACCAACTGCGCCTCCAATTTGCATCCTTCGTCGTATAACCTCTAACGGATATGATGCTGTTTGTGACACTAGGCCGGCTATAGCGCCAGCTGTCAACTGTGCTGGAGCTGTGAGTTGTGCTCGTTTGGTAGTTGTGCCGTTCTCTGTCTTGATTTCTGTGTCCCTTGATCTGGCCATGACAGTGTATGGTGCGAACATAGGCATCCGCATAATGTCCCCAATTGTATCGTGAGTGAGGAAAGACATCCCTGCGTAAGGAATCATACCGAGCATAGTCGAAGAAAAGCCACGGTAAAAGTTCGAAATGCCTATTTTAGGAGTGACCTTTTGTACAACATTTGCAACAGCAGCAACCGGACCGGTAGGCTGACCGTTCGTGTGCGCCAGAGAACGTGGGTCAGGTGCTTGTTCGTGATAAATTTGTCGACATATTCGTGTTAAGGAGGACCGGGAGTGTTTCTTTGTTTCGAAGGCAAGTCGTACACGGATGACTTCTAGGGGATATGTAAAGAAGACAGAGGTAATACCGGCAGAAGCGCCAGACGCAAATCTTCGACCAGGTGTTTCCTTCGATCTATCGGGGATGAGTGCATTGCGAAATTGTTCGTAAGCTAGAAACTTGATACCGGCATATGGGAATATTCGAAGTAGTGTAGCGGAATGACCTCGAAACAATCCTCGGATGCCTTCGGCTCTGTTGATATCCCGCAGCGCCGTCACCACGCCCAACCAGTGTCCCGTATATTTAGCAAATTGTGGGTTGGAGGTCTGAAAAAGAATCTTGACCCGGTCTAGAGGGCCAACCACGGTTTTGGCCTATACTATCGCATTAGTTTTAGTGACACATGTTGGGCAGGTCATGCTCACAGCGCAGCCAGACAACCCACCAGCAACGCCCGACCGTATAAGATAATCCAAGCTCTTCTTGTCGATACGCTTTTCAGATTGTCCACCAGCTTCGGATGCTGCTATCGGAGCTTCATTGGTAGCAGGAGGCCTCACGAACGGTCGCTGCCCACTCGGTGGTTCCTCGAGCAACCTCCGCGGTTCTGCAGAGACGCCCATCTGCAGTGGTTGTGTGGGTTGTGGTATCGGGGCTGCATTGCCTGCGAGTACGGTTGGCATCCAACTGCAATGACTGAGCTGGTAAATACAGTGGTACGGAAGAGTTGCGCGCAAGCAAAACAACCACTACCTGCTTGTGGGTGTGGGATGGAAAGGTCGCCGAGGTCAAGTTCCGGACCGACATCATTGGGATGGAACCAATGACGAAAACTGCATTTCCCGCCAAGCTTTCCCCAGTGCTGATGAAGCATGTAACTTGAACAGTTCTTTACTCTCCATGGTGTTGGAATGAGCTCAAAGGGATAATAGAATGTGGTGTTGAGAAAACAAGGGTTGAAGAATGGCAAGCTGGGAAACCTAAGTTAAGAGCAGAAACGAAAGAACTTGAAAGCATCTGGTTTGTATGGAATTAATCAACGTAACATAACTTTACCAAGTACAAATCGCTGTCTATCGTCTATGAATTATACCATGTCAACTATCATCCATGGTCGTTCGGGGTCAATATGTCTGGTTCCTTGTGATGTCTCGTCCCGCGTGAGAGAGGACTTGGATCTCTAGGTGTGGTTTCGTGTTCTTCTTCGTCCTCTTCAGTTACTGTTGGCGTTGAAGATTGAGTTGATGGTTCTCTCTGCTCCAAAATGGTGGTAGAGACACCGTTGGTGTCGGCACCCAGCCATACACTATCTTTTCTCCTTCTGCCTTCTGCCTCCCACCAATGAGTGGTCGCCGCTCGACTGGAAATGGCAGAGACTGTACTTCCATGGCCATTCTCCAGCACCCTTGAGTGATGACCCGGTGCGGCTAACACAGCAGGTACACTTGACTTCATTTCTATGGGAGTCTTACGCGGGCTCAAGGTATTTCGTATGTTATTCATGGCAAATTTGCTGTCATCGGGAATGCGCCTCCAAGGCTGCTCGCGCCAAGAGAACACTGCACAATCGGCTGTGGCCTGGAGAGCAAGCATGCATGTTTGGAGGACAGACAACCAAAATACTGGGTGCTGAACATAATAGTCATTGTATTGCAGGCAATGAGATGCGAACGGGAAGACCCACATCAAAACGTACACCGCGGGATAGACGAACAGGTATCGGAGTTGCTTCATGATAGCTGATCTGGTGCGCTTGAGTGGGTCTTTCGGTTTGAGCTGAGGAGAATTCATTTGTTTGTGTGTTTGCTGATACTGCTGGTTGGGCGGAAAATCTGACACAGCTGCCGTGACGGTCTCCCCGGTAAATGACGATCCGGTTGTTGGACATGCTGACACTTTGCGGACAGGCGTGACTAGAGGGTCGATACGGAAAGATGCGTTCCTCGAAAGCGTCGACCTTTCTGGGATATTATTCTGTTCATAACCCACGGAAGCGAAGTCTGATGCTTGGACACCGGGTTGCCATGAGCCTGTGTTTCTAAGCGGTTTTGCGGTGATGAAGGACATCGCATCCCACGGATCACTAGGTCGGACATCAAGCTCATTTCTGTACGATCCTGATCGAGACCATCCCGGCCGAGTAAAGGTAGTTCGCTTGTCCAACTCTTTAGCAGGCGTCTTTTCGTCGGGAGCCACTTCAGGTGCTATCGACGAAGATTCGTGAGAATGAAGACCTGAAGACAAGTCGTCGTCAGGTTCGTTCAGGTTGCTAAAGCTGCGAAACTTGAGGGTGACGTAGATGTAGACTGTAGCATACATTGCGAAGATAAGACACAAAATCAGATACCTAGGGATCCAGGCGAGGGCCAGACGATACCAGAACGGTCTTCGTGGTAGATAGCAAAGAGAGCCTGCTGTCGTGTAAGCATTCTGGTTGTTGATGAATGCTAAAGAAGCCATCAACAGTGGAAACCCAAGCCAGGCAGGATAGATCCATTTCCGCCAGCGATATAGACCTCCACTTTCTCCGGATCTCGTGGGCGGCTTGAAGATGTATATGATTGAGTGCAGGGCAATTGCGAGAATTGCAAAATCGGCCGATTCGATGCCGAATGCGAAAAAGAAACCGCTCGCCTGACAGAAGGCAGATGAACTGGCGACTGGACCTCGACTGAACACCACCACCGGAAAGATAAAATACCAAATCGCCTTGAAGGTATCACTGCAAATGAGCAGCAGGACAAGCTGGTGGCGGAAGGTCTTTTTCATGAGAATGAACCATCGCAGAGTGATGAAAGTAACCAAGAGACTGACTGATGCACAGGTTAATGCTGCAATCAATACCGCATGATTCTGCGCGGCAGTGAACGAAGTAGTGGTAGCATCGGGTCCATTGCTGAGGGCCCGAGTTGTCAGACTCATGAGACTGATTGACCACGTTGTTCGATCCGAGACAGTGTCTGATTTCCCTCCAAAAACATGATCTTCCCCTGCTTCCTCTACACCATTCAATCACGAATCTGGAGCACAGACAACATAGACGAGATGTTTGTTCACGCTGGGTCAATTCTCGGAGCGGACAGGCTGTTGTGAGGCGATTGAATATGCTGTGGTTAACGATGGTTCAGTAAGAAGAGCGATAGATGAAATGAGAAGTGTAGTTGGTGAAGGAAGATCATGCGGAATGCAGCACGGTAAGGGTAAGGTCAAAGCTGGCATCCTGGCATGGGCGAAGTGGATGAACCCAAAAACACGGCAGACCGGGGAGGTTGAGAGCTTCAAAGCTTTCGCAGGCAAATCTGTTGTGGGAGTACTGAGTGCAACCATTCAACATGCCGATCGCGATGAGGTCAACATGGAGACGACTGCGAGATACACGATCGAGGTCGATCGGATGCCATACCGGGTATGCGCCGGTCGAAGCTAAAGTCCAACAACGTTGACCATTATACCGAGGTTTCCATTTGGTGAAACAAGGAGTGTCGCGCGTGGTCATGGTGCCTAAATTGAGCTGCTCAAGCGGTGATCAGTAAGCATCAGTCATACCTTACTGTAAGTGGGCATTGAAGGTGCTCTCAAACAAGTCAATTGCGGTATACTTGGTCGATACAATAATAGCCGAAGTTTGCCGGTCTTCAATGCAGGCGACGGAGGACTAAGCGCATTAAGCAATGCCAAGGTGGAGGGTAACCTGTTCATCTTCCAACCACAGCCACGCCCAAATTGGTCGATTGCGTTGTGATTTTTGGCCAAAATCGATCAATCCAAACCCCTAGCGTGACATCTAGGCATTCGGGCGGCTTGAAATGGTCCATTCTTGGTCCATTCTTGGATCCTCGACTTGACACAGCATGGTTATCCTGGTCGGTGATGGATCCTTCTGTATTGTACCTGAACAGCAGTCACACAATAGCTGTGCTAGATATTCCTACCTCACTTGAAGTTGCTAGTGGAGGGATTGGTCGAACATTTTCATCAACACCTCCTGTTGAGCCCTACGTGACTCCTGAGCCGAAGGGAAAGAAGCGTGAAGTCTTCCTGGCCAGAATTCCTCCAAGAGAGATCCAGTACCACCAAAGGGTGCAACTTGCCATCACGAGAGTGTTACAGTCAGTCCACGAGTGTCAGCTGCGAACACGATGGTACCTTCCTCGACTGTTGGACGATGACACAGAGGAAGGAGAGAATATGGCCGCTGATGTATGCCACGATGGAGAGGTGTCTTTCCTGCCCGTCGTGCTTTCGTTATTGCCAAACTATTTTAACTCGGTTTTTCGTGTTCAGAATGTCCTCGTTTGCCATCAGTCTTCAACTTTGACACCCCTTTGCACGAATGACGGCACGTCGTTTGTTATTCCTGGAGAATCGACCTTTATTTGGTCTAGCATTGAAAATGCGTTGGATGTACTAAGCGATTTCGTCAAGAACAACGAGACCAGTCTCGAGTTCGATTTGGTAGTGATGGATCCACCCTGGGCAAACAGATCCGTAAGAAATGCCAGGAAATACTCGACAATGGACGAACAAGAAGCTGATCCCTTCGATCAAGCCCTACAACTCGTTGATAGCTACCTGGCAGAGCGTGGCCACGTTGCAATATGGATCACTAACAAGTTAGCCATTCGCCACAGAGTATGTGCTTCCATGCAGGAGCGTGAGTTCGTTCTAATCGAAGAATGGTTCTGGACAAAGATTACGACCAAAGGTGAGCCTGTAACACCGCTCGATGGGCTGTGGAGACGACCTTACGAGGTCATGCTACTCTTCAAGCGTGAAGCCCTCGATTGCGTGCCTTTGAATCGCTTCCTCTTTGCTGTTCCTGATCTACACTCTCGCAAGCCGAATCTGAAATCCATATTCGATGTCCTGCTAAGTCCTCAAAAGGTGCTGGAACTGTTTGCACGCAATCTAACATCAAGCTGGTGGTCAATCGGCAATGAAGTATTGAAATTTCAAAACAGCAAACTATGGTCTACTACCGAGCAAACGTGATACCTGAAGAGTGGTCTCCCCAATACATAAGCGCATCATCTCAGCACTGTCCACAAAACACATGCAATACTTCTACTTCCGATCCAACTATCAAAGATTAGGGTAGATACAACAGGACCAAACCTCCCTCTTCTAACATTCCCTGACCCATCCTGTGTCACTGCGCAAGCCACGCTTTCAACGATCTTACGAACTTGATTTTGCTGATGGTGCAGCACACGACTGTCCAAGATCGACCAACCAGGCAGCGCTATTGAACTCGCTAAATGCCTGACTGACTTGCCAGCCGCCAGGCCCGATGACTCCCTCATCGCCACCATTCACAGTGTAGAGGGTAGTGATACCTTTAACCTCTAGCTGCTGAGTACCGATAACTGAGAGCCAGCGGAGCACGACGACGCCGTTACAGCTGACAGCGTCGACGTTGACCAGTGAGGCACGTTCAAAAGGCTTAGATGCCTCAGCCTGTTGAAAAGCAGCCTTGGAGCGATAGGTCGGGTTGCCCAAGGGAATGCCGGCGATGTAGTTGACGCTATCTGAAACCATCGCAAAGTTATCGGCAATGAGTTCGCTGATAGTGTCGTTGTCATGAGTTGCAAAAATGGATATATAACGGCTGGCAATCTGGATCGCGATATCAGATGTCATGCAATTGTTCTGTCGTGCCACGATACGAGGTTCAGCTGTGAGAGAAGGAATGACCGAGGCTGTGGCGAGAGAGAGGAAAGATAGAGCTGGGAAGAGAAATTGAGTTGGACGCATTGTGAATATGTCTGTGAGTGGGAGTCCTTGAAATGTGGATCAGACACGAGATGACAGTGGAGATGAAGCATCGAGACGAAAGACTGGAAGATGCTGAGAAAGTAGAGATTCTAAAGAATAACGAACAATGATATTTATCCAGCCAGAGATCCACGAGATACCAGTGGTGTCAGCAGCATACACCAGACAACGATGCTGGCGAAGGTAGTGTTAATCCATATTGTGGATGGTACGGACGGACGTTGCAAACGGCTGAAGAGTATCCCTCCACGAAGTCTGGTTGTTTTTCCTAAACTTGGTTACGAACATACACTTTCCTGGTAAGAGCAAATCGTTGACAGACATTTCACAGTGCTCCTCTAACCACCAGGCATTCTCCAAGCATGTACAGCATTAAGTTGCGCCAGAGTTTATCAATCTGATCGCGAATGTCATGCATCGGCATCGCATATCAAAGGGGCACAGCCACATAAGCGGCATCTCCGCCAACGAGGCTAGAATTGTGGAGGAGAGCATGTATGGACAATAGAGGAGAGTCTAGATCTAGAACAAAGAGTCTATATCGATGCTTCAAGTTGTCAACTTGAAGTCTGTTATATTTCGGGAACAAAGTTGGAGACACGTCACGTGGCTTCGCAGGAAAGTATAATCTCCTTCAAACACTGTATTGTGTGCCTGAGGCATATACCATCGTGTTTGAGTTCTTACCCCACGAACGCGTCAAACCGTGTGGCCTGTATGACGCATGTCCCCTCAACACGAAAACCACAGCAAATTCACCAAATCTCTAATTTGACAATTCGAAAACACTTGCATGGACAGTGGCCACCCTCTATTGTCACAATCAAAAAATTCACAGGAAGATATGTCCGTCGACGTGCCACACACAAGCAAGGCATTCGTGCCTCTTGGTACCACAATTCTACTCCCCATCATATACTCACAACACTAAGACACCCACCAGAAAACAACCCCGATGTAATGACCAGACTAGCCCACGAACTCGGCCTCAGTCAAACGCTCCAATTCCACGAAGTCTACTCCCTCACCGAACCCACTCTCCTCGAATTCCTACCCCGACCCGCATACGCGCTCCTCCTCGTCTTCCCCGTCACAGAAACATACGAGAAATTCCGCAGAGACGAAGACTCATCGCGGAAAGACTACAGTGCAAGCGGCCCCGAAGAACCGGTACTGTGGTTCAAACAGACTATTCGAAATGCATGCGGTCTGATCGGTCTGCTGCACGTAATTACCAATGGAGAGGCCAGACAGCAGATCCAGGCGGGGAGTGATTTAGAGAAACTGCTAAGGGAAGCGATACCACTTGACCCGGTGAAGAGAGCGGACTTGTTGTATCAGAGCCAGAGCCTGGAGGCGGCGCATGCTACTGCGGCTGCGGATGGAGATAGTACGGCACCGGATGCGAATGCAGCGATCGACTTGCACTTTGTTGCGTTTATTAAAGATAATGATAATAATCTGTGGGAACTGGATGGACGGAGAAAAGGACCGCTGAATCGTGGAAAGCTTGCGGCAGATCAGGATGTGTTGAGTGAGCAGGGTCAGGAGGTTGGTGTGAGGGCGTTCTTGAGCAGAGAAGAGGAAGCTGGTGGTGGTGAGTTGCGCTTTAGTGTGATCATGCTTGGCCCGAGTATGGATTGAATGATGTAGGAATGACCGAGTTTGCTGTTGGTCGTGAAGCTTCAGCACTTGCTAGAAGTGTCCTCGGGCGCACCAAGAGGCGACCAAAATCAGCTTCTGAAGTTCGGTGGTGGAACACAAGACGCAGAGGAGAAGGCAGAACTCTTGTACAGAACAGCAATGCAACCGAAGCCGCTGCAGAAGTACTAATGTTTAGAGCCGCGCAGAAACACGACAATCCACATCCCTTGGCTCAATGAGACACCTACCTCGCCGCAGGCTTCTCTCCAATAATTTCATCTTCAATCATACTTGTCTCAAAAAGCTGAGCCTTCCTCTCCTCCTTCATCTCCCTCCTCATAATCCTAGCTTCCCACAATCCTTCCAGATCCATCTCCAACCTCTTCTCCTCCGTAAACATCTGCACCACAATCCTTGGACTATTACTCACACTCCCGAAACCCCCATACTTGAAGTCCCCATCCTCGGGGTTCTTGTACTCTGCCTCCTTATCCATTATTGTCTCTTGCTCTTTCTGCGACAGAGCCGCATGCTCAACTCCATCGTGCCTCTCATCGTCTTCTAGAACTTCAATTACATTCTCGTCAGATTTCTCCCCAGGCATTTCAGCAGCATCGACAGCGCCAAGGTTACAACAGATCCAGCCCGTCGTGATGCCGCTGTCGTAACCCCCGGACCCATCTTCGCCTCCAAACGCAGTTGTATTACCCACGCTCTGCGCAAGTTTCATGCGTCTATTCCGTCTGCGCAATTTGAGTTTCAATTCATTCCGTCCCAGCAATCCATCAGCATAAGGACGCAGTTTGTACGTTGAGCGAATCCATCTGCAGAAGCGGTCTGCGGAGGTGTTCAAGTGTTTATGCGACCGGGCGGTGCCGACGATCATTAGGAGGTTTGCGCCTAGTGCGGATGGGGGGGAGAGATCGCGGAGGTCTAGGAGTGTTAGGTTGTCGAGGCCGATTGATATTGAGAGGTGGTGGAGTATTGGTTCTAGGATTTCGGGAGAGTTCTCAGGTGAAGGGGGGATTTCTTGGGAGGTTAAGTGGGGCGATGTGGGTGCTGGAGGGGAGGGTGATTCGACACGGAGGTACCAGGGGATTGAGGGATCTGAGGAAGATACGGCGGTGGTGTCTTGAGGGGCTGGTGGAGGAGCATCGTCTTGGGTGGATGTAGAGGCTTCTTGGTTGTGTTCTTGCTGTTGCTGCTGCGCTTGTAGTTTGAACGTAGAAGTTTGCAGAGCTCTTCTTGATACTCTTTGTGGTTGTGCTAGATGTTGGAGTTGCGGTCTTCGTATGTTTGCTCGTGTGGTGGCCAGGGAGAGCCCGGCGAGTGAAGTAAAGGTCTCCAACATTGTTCGCTGACAAGCGCGACAAGCTAGTGATGTGACTGCCATGATGCTGACAAGAAATATTGTTGATGATAGAGGTGCTGATGAGATGAAAATGAATCGAAATGTTCAAGATCTTTGCCCGAAACATGCGGCTATCAGAACTAGTTGTTCCGCAAATCGAGCGTTGTCATTGGCTGCGATCTGAAGTGGTGAATCTAAGCTTAAAAACAAGACTAACTGAAACTCAAGTGAACTGCGCCAGAGACAAACCAGTCATCGAAATGATTTATTTGCTCATGTGCCTTTCAGTTGATTGACAATAATTGTTCTCAGACCCACATCTGTAGTTTTAAACATGAGCAATGCTAATTTGCAGACCACCTATTCAACCTACAAGATCGGTACGCATATTCCTCCAGCGTAAGTTCGCGACCACATCGTGCAGCATGGCGCTCAAGCAGATTTATCTTACGCCCCCCGAAAAGTTGTTTCGAGAATGCCTTCTCGACTGCCGAAATGCTATGATCGACGTGGCCGGCATGAAAAACCTGGAGATACGATGGACTGGAGGTTGGGTTAGAGACAAGCTACTAGGCACGACAAGTCACGATATCGACGTTGCGCTGAGCACCATGACGGGTGAGAAGTTTGGTCTTGCTCTGCAGTCATACATGAAGGAGCATGCGCAGAAATACGAACAGGAAGCCCAGAAACAAGGGTTCAAAGCCGAGATCAAGAACCTCCACAAGATCGCTGCCAATCCAGACAAGTCGAAACACCTCGAAACAATTACCACTCGCATGTTTGGTATCGACATCGATTTCGTGAATCTGAGAAAAGAGGTATACGACGACAGCAGCCGGAATCCTCAAGTGGAGTTTGGCACACCAGAAGAAGATGCGTTGAGACGGGATGCGTGCTGTAATGCGCTATTCTACAATCTTGATACTCAGCAGGTTGAGGATCTCACAGAAAGAGGACTTGAGGACATGAAAAACAAAATCATCCGGACGCCTTTGGCACCATATCAGACGTTCAAAGATGACCCATTGAGAGTCCTTCGTTTGATCAGATTTGCCGCACGCTTAAACTACAATGTTCAACATGATGCTCTGGAAGCCATGGCCGATCCTAGAATCCACGAGGCATTACGACTGAAGATCACTAGGGAGAGAGTCGGTGTCGAGATCGGCAAGATCATGACTGGTCCAGATCCTTATGGTGGACTCACACGGATATATGATCGCGATCTATACAAGACTGTCTTTGCCGATCCAAACTCTACTTCCGACAAGATAGATGAGCAATCCTTTCCCGTTGCACTGGACACTCTCAAGAACGTACTGCATGAATGCTCAGCAATCTGTCTAGTTCTGAAGCCGAAGGACGATATTAACATGGCTTGGTCACTTGCAGCTTATGTACCATACCGTGACAATGAAGAGGCAGCAGTCACCGCAGCAAGAGAAGGCATCAAAGCCACGAATGCCGTTGTCAAGGTACTAGGAGAAGCGATCAGGTTCCGTCCACAGCTACAAGGTATTGTCGACAAAGTGGTTAATGCTAGTGCGACAAGGGCAGAGGTAGGCATCACTCTGAAAGATGCTGGGAAATCATGGCGATATCACATTTTATATTCACTCCTATGCGATGCAGTGGACGAGAGTTTCCAGGAAGTTGTGGAGCGATATACCGCGTTTGTCAAGTACGTGCAGGAACAGGGGCTAGAAAGCGCCGCTGAGCTTGTACCTATCATCAACGGCAATGATATTAGGAAAGCCCTTGACGTCCAGAAGGCTGGCAAGTGGTTGAAGAGCGCACTAGAAATCGTTATTGAATGGCAGTTTGCCAATCCTCAAGGAACGGCGGATGAAGCAAGAGAAATGATAAAGCAGAATAGACACCAGATACAGGAACTTGGGTCATGAAAATAGCAAATTTCCATCAAATTTTTGACGTCCGTGCTCGAAGCATAACATCACGAGCCTCCTGCCGCACTGCAAGACTGGTCATAATCTCTTCACTGCCACCACCAACAACGTGGACGCGCACATCTCGACTAATCTGCTCGATCCGAGCACCGCGACCACTCTTCGCATACCCAGCACCGCCCATAATCTGCTGAGCCTCTCGGCAGACCTGCTCCAAGCACCTCGTACTCATCACTTTAAGCAGTGCTGTCATGCCGCCAACATTGACCTCTTTTCCTGTGACGCGCGAGGTTTCAATGATGTAGCACAACTGCTCCAGAAATGCATGAGCCGGCTCAATGAGCAAGCCAAACGTAGCAAACTTGGACCGAATAGCCTCATGTTCAATCAACTTCTTCCCAAACGTCTCACGCTCACAAGCATACTCATACGCATCCTGAACACAAACTCTGCTCAGTCTCAGCGCCGCAGTAGCCATTCCCAACCTTTCCGGGTTAAAATTAGACATAATAAGCGCAAACCCACCATTCTCTTTCCCAATAACATTCTCCACCGGCACCTCCACATCCTCATAGATAATCAACGTCGACCCACTAGCATTAACACCCTGATTCTCCATCCTCCGCCTCGTCACTCCCGCAGCATTCAACGGCACAACCAACAAACTAATCCCATCCTTCCCCCTTCCACCCGTCCTCACCGCCGTCGTACAATAATCCGCCCAAATCCCATTCGTAATCCACTTCTTCGCCCCATTAACTACATACACGTCTCCCTTCCTCTCCGCCGTCGTCCGAATATTAGCAACATCACTCCCGCCATCCGGCTCCGTAATCCCCAAACAAAACCGTATCTCCCCCCTCGCAACACCAGGCAACCACCGCCGTCTCTGCTCCCGCGTCCCAAACCGCGCAATAGGCGGAGCTCCAATCCCATTGCCCCCATTCAATCCCCACGTCACACCACACCAGCCCATACGATTCATCTCGTCGCTCACGATAATACCGCACCACGTATCCCACTCCGAATACGGGATACCCGCGATCGGCGTAACGCCGCCTGTATCCTCTTCATCGATGACGGGGTGCACGATTGAGAAACCCGCGGCGCAGTATTGTTTGCGTATGGTGTCGGGGACGACGCCTGCTGTTTCCCACTCTTGGGCGTTGGGGAGGAGGACGGTTTCAACGAAGTGCCGGACGTAGGTGCGGAGTTTGAGGTGTTTGGGGGTGTAGTAGGGGTTTGTGGGGAGGTTGAGTTGGGGGAGGAGGGGTTCTGCGAAAGGGCCTGGGATTTTGGAGGATGTCATTGTTTTCGTTTTGAGAGGTAGGGTTTTTGCCGATGGTGTTGGTAGTGAGTGGTTCGTTTCAGATGTTTTAGTTACAAGCCGGAGGGCTTGAGGCGTTGGATGCTTCACATCTTGGTCTGAAGGAATTGGGCTACTTACTTGGTCCAAGGACGTACAAAACAGCGCGGAGGTGCATCAGTAAGCGAAGTTGTTCAGATTGCCGAGGTGTAGAGGGCCGTGTGCACACGGGATGTGTGTGACTTACCGTAACTGCTGCGGTGTGGTGGAGGGACCAAATCGGATCAGGCTCGAAGCATTCATTGCATTGTTTTTCCGCGTTCAACAACTTGAAGTTCTTGTCGCCCAGCCGTTGACAGTGATGTGCCTTCTCAAAATGTCTCACGTACTTGGCGAGATGACGACAAACATGTCTTGCTGTTGCCTTTCGACCGAATGTAATGATCCTGTGGTGTTTGGTTATTTTGTGAGGTTTCTGGAAAATGAATGTCGCTGTCTGTGAAAACCCCCAAATTTATTCATTTTCTGTACATGCTAGGTCTTGCTCCCAGCTTCATGACAGAGGTGCGATGGTCTTTTATAGACCATCAAAGAATCAGAAAGGCATGGTTTTTTTCACGACAATGCCTCTTTCTGATGACTGCGAATCAGGATGTCGGACTTCCTAGCACGATACGTGGGAACAATGTATGAAAGCACGGTCAATTAATGAGACCAAACAAAAACCTTTGATAGATTGAGAATGAAACAACGTGCTATCTATGTCGGCTTTATGTGCTTCAGAAGCCAAAAGCATATAACTGGCCTTTGTCACTGTGTTTGAATTGATAACCATCCATAGACCAAATCATCAAGCATCGACCTCGTTGACCGAGATTGACTTGTTGATCATTCCAAATTGCATCACTTTAAACCAAGATCGTTGATCGATCTTGCTTTACCTCAACTCAAAATGCCGCGCATCATGGGACCGCACGAGCGCCGACACTGCGCAAAAGTCTTGTTGGACGTGCAAAGTCGCCCGTTAGAGCCTTCAATGCGTTCTCCGCAAGAAGAGCGTGCGTCCTCATACTACTCCCTCACAGGTGAGCAAGCCCCTTACAACTTAGTCCCTGATCATTTTGACGCTGGCCGTCAACTCACTGATAAGAATCCTCAAGAGGGAAGATCGAGATCCAAGAAATCCCGGCGTAGATACGTCTTCGAAGATTCGACTGATGAGGACTCTGAGCAAGGGGGCTCTCCAAGACGAGGGGAGAAGCATTGGGTTGGCGCACGTGCAGCTGATCTCGATTTCGAAGTTCCCGAGAGAGCAGAAGGTCCTCCAACAGGCATACACAAGGCACAAGCCCACCGATATGATGGAGACCACCAGAAGGCAAACCAGGCACCCTATGCTCCTCCTATTTTGTCCTGTTCGACGTCTCGTGCAGCTCAAAACAGGCACGTCGGAAATGGCTATGAGCCTGAACAAGCTCAACGAAGTGCGCGAAATGAACAACGTGAGACAAAGTTCACATCCATGATTCGATCAGTCTCAGAGAAACAAGCCAGAAACCCGTACACCGACAAGCTCCAACAGAACGCAATC
>Ga0073774_1000169_pt1 | contig 15262 bp, 12 predicted proteins | sample InSIn5gowninarea_FD_77487 | JGI IMG/M metagenome (GOLD analysis project Ga0073774, IMG submission 77487) | Clean room microbial communities from NASA Spacecraft Assembly Facility at Jet Propulsion Laboratory, Pasadena, California, USA -... ... | reverse complement strand
TCGACTGTTAAGGACCTTTAGGTACTCGACCATAAGGGAGAGGAGAGGACCTCACCATATGAATAGTGAGTGACTCCGTCCCTTTAGGTACTCGACCCCAAGGGAGAGGAGAGGTACTCGACCCCAAGGATGCGTAAGCAGGCTCGACTGTTAAGGACCTTTAGGTACTCGACCATAAGGACCTTTAGGTACTCGACTGTTAAGGCCGCCATCGAGAGGAGAGGACCTCACCATATGAATAGTGAGTGACTCCGTCCCTTTAGGTACTCGACTGATAGGGCCGCCATCGAGAGGATGCGTAAGCAGGCTCGACCATAGGACCTTTAGGTACTCGACCATAAGGACCTTTAGGTACTCGACTGATAGGGAGAGGGCCGCCATCGAGAGGATGCGTAAGCAGGCTCGACTGTTAAGGACCTTTAGGTGCTCGACTGTTATCGAAATCTGTGAAAACCTCCGCCTCCTAAAATGACAATAATAGTAGGGAAATATGTGAAAACCTCCGCCAAAGCATATATTCTCTATGTCATTATGCATGAATGAATTATATATGTCATTACGCCATCTCGCCGAGGTGCACATCTCTATCTCTACCGCAACTACCACATGCTCATATATAACTAACTACGCCGTATCTAGCAACCAAGCTACTTACGGAGGAGGCTTATAAACCGCCCCATTATGGTAACCCTCACCATATGAATAGTGAGTGACTCCGTCCCTTCGACCCAGGATGCTTATAAGCCCAATTATGCTCGGGTCTCTAGCCCATACTTGCCTAAGCGCTTAATGAAGGAAGAGGTCTAGGTCTTCCGGTGGATACGTACATTGTAGTAGCACTCGCTGTCTGTAAGCTGGCTGGCTGAATAACTCACTGGGCCTCTTCTCTGTTGACTAGAGTGAAGGCAGTGAAGGTAAGGTTGGATAATCTAATCCGGTGCTGATAAAGAGAAGGTATAGTGAGTAGCCATGAAGCGATTCCATCAAGTCGGTATAGGGCAGCTAATAGGTCTAGTTCTAGCAGGTGGAAAGTTTGTGTGGAACAAAGGGGTTCATAGCATGATGCCTACCCAGTTATTCCTGGCTTCAGCGATTAGTAAGGGCTAGACTCCGGTTGTTTGTTTGGTGAATAGGCAGTAAGTAAAGGGTTCATAGATGCTGTACCCACCCTACTTCTCGTCCTGATTGAATGAATGGGTTGGGCATCCCTCCATCCACTCCATATTATAGGGTGAAAGTATAAAGGTAAGGTTGTTGTTTCATGCTATCCATGCCATCCCGGGTTTATAGTTGTACCTCCTCTCCTAAGGGATTCCTAAAGTCAAGTGGTAAAAAAATGTCTAGCTCTTAAGGTGTCTAGGTTGTATGGAAAGGGAAAAATAGAAATAAGAGGGGTAAGGGATAACTCCACTCCCTCGACTAGGGGGCAGTATGAAAGTAAATAACAGATGGAAAGGTATGCTCGTAAGTAAAGGGTTAATAACATGCTATACCCTACTGATCTGATTGACTTAATTGGTTGGGCATAAATCCATCGTCCTAGGGTGAAGGCAGTAGTAAGTAAAGGGGGTAAGGTTGTTGTTTAATGCCATCCAATCCCAATCCCGGTTCTATAGTTGTACCTCCCTCTTAAGCGCTTCATGAATCCAATGGGTTAGGGCATGACTCCCCCCACATCGTAACCAAGTAAAGGGTTAGGTTGATCCATTCATCCATCCGGTGCTGCTGATAATAGGTCATGGGTTGGACATCCATCACTCCATCAACTAGGGTGACGGTATAAAAAGGTAAGAGTAAGCTTGTATCATCTAATCCGATGCTTCTAAGAGAAGGTCTCATGGGTTGGACAACAAACACTCCCTCCATATCCTAGGGTAAGGGGTAAGGGTAAGCTTGATGAATCCCCCGGCTGGAAAGAGAAGTCTCTAGCAGTCAGTGCCTACTAAGTGATTAATGAAGCAAGTGGTAGCCCGCCCATACAATTTCTGTAGTAAGGCTAAATCCAACCAACAGGGCTGGCTGTAAACACGATAGTAAAGGTTTCTAAAGCCCGCCCGAAATGACATCTATAAAGGCCTGCCTGATCTAAACCAGTATTGTGAAAAGACAAAGATCTAAAAGCCATGCTGGTTGTTCCGGTCGAATTAAAAAACGTTATGACCGGAGGGGCTCGGCCGAGGTTACGAGGTCGAGGAAATGCAATTTTGTCTAAAGCAAACGATTAGGCCCTCCTACCTCGGTCGAGTCGATGGCGGCTTTTTAGTCGAGTGTGCTAACGCACCCTACGGGTCCTCGTTTATCTGGGGTTGAAGGCATATGGGTTCATCTGGGTTCCCGAACTAGAATTTGTCAATAGGCAATGAACTAAATTCATTTCATAATTTCCTCCGCCTTTGGCTGAGTGCCTTCATCCAGTGGTGTCACGAAATAAATATATAAGGCCAGCTATATCTAATAAAGCGGCTCGGCTTCGTTCGAAGATCCAAATATAACGCTTATAAATCTATAACTTGTAAAAAGAAATAACATCATATATAAATAATCACCTCCTCTCCTTATCAGTCGAGCCCCCTGTCGGGTCCTTCCCTGATTACAGGAAAGCGCCCTCCGGGTCCTTATATAAAAAAAAGGTGAGGGCAGAAGAGCAGCTCCATGATGAGTGTTCAGAAGGCGTTCTAGTCAGGAAGGAGTATACTAATTCGGGTTGGGTCAAAAGCATGAAAACCTATACCCCCCTTCGTCCGACAATATCTGCTATGGGATCAAACTGTCTGGGGCTTCAACAAAGCTTGTCGTGCTTGTAAGAACATGAATTTTATGTCCACGCCACGGGGTATGTATAGGCCACGGGGTATGTATAGTCTCGCTGAACCTGGTCTCCTCTCAGTCGTTCTGCGACTTCGTTCCAGCAGCCTGCCTTTCAATGTCCCCACCAGATGAGAGAGGGAAGGAAGTCCTTATTGCAGAGAAGGTCCATCACTGATCGAGAGGAGAAGAGAAGTTACCCATGCGTCATACGCAAGAGAGTGAGTGAGTGGATATAGTGTTGCTAGATTTCTAGTTGCCTAGAAAGTGGGGCAAGGGACTATGTGCTGTGAATGGCTTCTTTGAGCAGCTTCTATGTGAGTTCCCCTAGTTCTCCAGTAACGTTCTCCAAGGAAGGAAGGAGGGATATTTATGAATTATTAATTAAGGTGCGAAGCCGCTTGTCCCTCCGGGGGCAAGGATATCACCGGTGAAGTTCAGGGCTTTCGGTGAGGAACTGTAGTTCATCTTAAGGATCGCTCCAATCTGCTCCGATGTGGAAAAGTTTCAATAGGTAGGCGCTTGTCGGAGACGGGAAAGAGGCACACTCCATTACAGAAGAGGAACTAAAGAAAAGGTATTCTGAAAGTGTGGGTTGTTCACTTGCCTAAGCCAGACTTGCCTAACTCTCAGCAGCATTCACAAGGTCGAGGAAGAGAATGAAGAAACCTAAACCTTTCATAATGAAGACGCCTGGGCACCTGGGTGATGGTCTTTCTATCCTATGCCCAAACTCTTAGCTATGTAAGACTTGCCTAACTCTCAGCTATGTATGAACCAGCGGAAATAAGTATCGTTGATAAAGGTCGGTAAAGAAGTAGCCATATGAACCAGCGGATAGCCGGTGAAAGCGAAGGCTGGGCGAACGATCTAGGGGATTGTTCTTTAGGGGAGGCCTAGTTACCCAGCTGCCAGAGTTAGTGACCCACGTGACCCAGTTTTTCGGCTTGCCTAACTAGAGTTAGGAGTGCCTGAAGTTCACTAGTTGAGTGGCAGGAAGTGATGACCCAATAACAGTCGCTGTCTAGTAGTTACCCAGGTCGGGAAAGGGCTGGTTACCCAATGCCTAATAACAGTCATTATATCAATCTAGTAGCCATCGCCATCGAAATAAGAGTTCTATAAAGTTCTATTTAGCCTCTTACTTGTGGGTTGTTTGGAAGCTCAGACTTGCCTAACTCTCAGCTATGTATTCTCTTGCCTAACTTTCAGCAGTAAGGTCGAGGAAAGGTAAGGAAGGTATCTGTATTCTATGTAGCCATCTGAACCAGGGCAGTTCTAAGGCAGCTAAGACTTGCCTAACTCTCAGCATTGTGGAGGGGCTTATAGGAGTTACCCAGATGAGTGGCAGGAAAGAGCTGTCTGGGATGAACGGCCAGATAATGGGTTCGTTGAAAGCGAAGGAGAATGAAGACGCCTGGGGGGCACCTGGTTTTATTCGTTACAGGCACGAAGGAAGGAAGGAATTAGTTACCCAGCCTTAACAGTCATAACTAGAGTTAGTCACCCGCAGGACAGTCAAGAGTTAGTGACCCGCTAGCCAGTGTAGCTATTGTTTTCTTTAGCGACTACGTACCAGTTTTTCACTGCTTTTCCTGGCGCTGTCGTGCCTACCAACTAGATTATATAGATAGTATCAATAGCTGTCTTTATACTTTCTAGTGGACCATCGATGGGTGGACCATGGGTTGTTCTAGAAGGGATTAACCATTATTGTGCGCAGGAAGCAGATTAACGAACTATAGACTTTAACACTGCCTCATGAACCTAATTACAACTGGAACAACATTAATGATAGACTTTACCACTGCCTCATGAACCGACTGGTTTACCGCCTATAAGGAAGGTAAGGGTCCTAGTCACTGTGATAATCGTAGCTATAAGGTAAGGGATAGAAGGTCAAGGGATTTTATTGAAAAGGTAAACAGCCCTGAGCAGCGGTAAACCCCCCCTAACGAGATTACCCAACTGAACGACAAGGTCCGAATAAACACCTTCGGCATACAGACGTGATTCTATGTTGATTCTTTTAGGTAACTGTCCTAATCTAGAAGGTAAGGGTCCTACTAGAAGGGCTCATGAACCTAATTACACTGGCCTGCCTAATTACCACTGGAAGGAGATTCATCATAGACTGGAACACTGCCTCATGAGCCTAATTGCCACTGCCTAATGAACCTAATTCCAAAGCCATCCTGCCTAATGCCGAGTCAAGACCTTCGGAATCAATACGTGGTTCTCTGTCTCTTCTTTTAGGAAGGAAGCCTTTCCTTCACTATCTTTTTATTCCCCTCAAAGAGCTAGCTCAGGTAATTATAAGGTCCTGAAAGAAAGGCCTCTATTTATTCCCCTCAAATAAATCGCTATACTCAGGTAAGTTATAACCTGACCTAAGCTAGAAGGAAAGGCCTTATATTCCCCTCAAATCGCGCTATGCTCAGGCCTAGTTATATCTCTATTTATTTGATTAAACGCCCCCCCGTCAATTAAGACGTTAGGTGTACACTTCGTTACATAAGTCATAGCAAGGTCATTCCCAGAGAATATATAAGGCTATCGGAAAGCCGGGGTTCTTAAAAGCATGGGCATACTTCGTACATTCAGAGCAGCTTAAATACTTTCCTATCCCAACCCGGTAATTCAAGCTCAGTCAGTCGGGTTATCCCCGGAGCTCGAAGGGTTATCCCAACCCGGATCGAGTTATCATATATTCTTTCCTCAATTCGGCAGAACCTGACCTGATTGCTCTTACCTGATTGCTGCGGATATTCTCTCCTTATCTGGTCCGTAGCTTAAAGTTTATTCTCTTCCCTTCCTGTCACGAAGTATCTCCAGCAATCGAGCTACTGGGCGGTAACGAAGTCTTAGCCCGCAGGCCCGAGAAAGCCTTTTCCCTCGAAGACCATTTGCATGCCCTGTCTCGGTATTCTTGCTTGCCCGAACCTGAGCCATTCAGGGTCTATACTTTCTATTTTTCCTTTTCCTTCTCGTTTGACAGCTATGGTTTGGTCCATCATCGTCTTTAGACACTCGACCAAAGCTTGACCAACGGGATAAGCGTAATGACATCTATAATGAGAGTCTTTAGGGGCTTTGTGAAACACTTTGTTAAGAGCCATGACCTATAAGTAAGAAAGATAAGACACAACACCTTCAATTTATTTAGGTAACCTATGGACTAATCTACGACGGATCTCTTTGTAAGCCTTGTATTTATTACCCGTCTTCTATTTATTCCCAAGAACTATTTGTTTTGGGTGGGGGGCGCGCTACCCTCAAATAGATGCTCGTATCATGTCATGTGTTATCATATTCATTACGTATATCTATAAATAATAGACGCACTATGCTCTCCTATCTGGCTGGCTGGAACGGGGTGTGTGTTTTCGAAACATAAGTCATAGCAAGGCCCTCCCATTCGGAAAGGCGGACCTATTTGATACAGTGTAAGCCCGGCATTCCTCTCCTGATGAGAGAGGCCAAGGCAGTCAATCATCCATCTATCTATATATATATATCTACCCGGGCCGGGACCCTTCATTGAACTGGTTCCCGCCCGCCAACCAATTATAGGAGTAAACCATCAGGCATCCCACCGATGCATGCATGTCGAACCGCCCGCATCGATCCAGCATCGGACTTCGGTTAAGCATATTTTAGGATCTAAATAGCTAGGGGGAGAAAGGGAAATAGTTAATAACAAAAGTAAGAAGGCGATATTGCATATCGAACGACATCTATGAAGAGTATCTCTGGCGGCATCTCTGATTCGGTATCTCCGAGATCTCGGGCGACGGCTTTTATACATCCATTACTTGCTAAAGAAAGCTTTTCTCGTCAGGCATTGTTTGGTGGGAAGGCCCTTCTGTTCAAAGATGTTGGCAGTAGCGGATTTAAGTCAAGCGGGTATGCGGGCGGTATAGAGTAGAAAGCGGGTATGCTGCGGGCGTGAACATTAGCCATTGTAAATTCGGAGGAGAAAAAAGAAAGAATAACATAGAGAATCTAATGCGCTCTGTGGGAATATAGGGAATCAAATATGTGTCATCGTAGCTGCTCTATGTGACCCTGTGTATCGTCGCAATGGAATCTGATCGCCGGTATCAAGCCGTTCCTAATGCGGGGCGTATGCGGGTTAATCACAATGGGGACGGTATCGATCCTCATTCATGTGGGTATCGAGCGCTAGCGGTTCTCGTCCATCATCGAGAAAAGGAATAATCGACATTATTCATTGTATCGCCCTCATCAAACCTGGACGTGTAAGCTAATGTCACCAAGCTCTCCATTCAGCAGCTGTTCTAAGGTTCGGGATGCTGCTATCCTGTTTGTCCACCTGAGACTTATTGTCAATGCGGTAGAATGGTTCAAATTGGGAATCGTACTGAATGCGTCGTACTGAATGCGGATGGCGAACGGAAAGGAATGGGTGAATAGAAAGAACCGCAAGAACAGAAAGAACATAAATAAAATAATGGGTGACCGGAAGCGGTAAAGCGGATTGAACAGAAAGCGGACAGAAAGCGTGAATTGTCACCAACCTGCATGCTGGAGATCACTACTTTGATTTCCTACCGGCCATTGAGTGCCTCAATCCTGGGTATAATGTCCTCCCGTCAATGGAACCTCTATCTTTCTTGTTTCATCTCTGTGCCACTCAATTGAAGACTGCCAGGATGCATCTTCCGTCCGGTGGGTATGTGCTTCCCTCCTAATTGTCAATGGGGAATGGAGGTCTCTCGGCATGTCAAAATATGAGTACTCCAGGCACAATTGTCTCTAAGCGAATACCCAAGGCTATGGAATATTACTACGGGCATCTCTTCTTGTATCGCCAGCCAGCTAACCAGCAATCATCAGCAAGCCGGTTCTGATCCCAGCTCGTTTCATTTCTTCTTCCAGCCAGCTTCGTTTTATTTCGTCAAGCCTCGAAGCGAGCAAGCAAGAAGCACGTAAGTAAATTCATCCCCGGTTCTTCCTTAATCGATTCGGTTAAACAAGTATCTAAGATGCCAGTAGGTCTAGCTGTTGTAATTTCTGCCTTCGTTAGGCGGGGCGGGTTCAGTTTTCATTGTTTCTTTCTCAGCAGTTAGGTGTTCCACAAAGTGTAAATCATTCCGTATTGTCGTGTTGTTGCGATGTGCCCCATATGCCAACTTGGCTCAATGTATTCTGAACGATGGGAAACAAAAGAAACAATCTAATAGAGTCTAAAAGCAAGAGGTAGTCATTCATAGGTGGTCAGTCTTTCGGCTCATAGGCCCATCAATGAAAGAATCTTAATGGTAAGTCCATGAATCCTATAGTTTCTTTGTAAGTTATTCCCGTGCGATGAAGAATTCCCATGCCATGCGATGTTCGTTCCATGCGATGGTTAGTCATGTGCACGTGATGAAATAGGTAATTGTTAGTCTGCACGCACAAGTCATTCAATAGGTAATGGGTGGAGTCTGCAATTAGTCTTTCCATGTGTCAATCTCCATGCTTCAATTTGGTCTATGACCTGCGTAATGACAGAGTAGGAAATAGTCTGCTACATGAATCTGTCCATGGTCGTGTAGCTAGTGGTCGTAGCTAGTCATCTAAGTGTTCATGGGTCGTAGCTAGTTATCATAGTATCATAGAGTCATCATAGTCTCAGAGTGAGATGAGGATAGTCTCATAGTGATCTACGGAATTGACAGTTGGTGGCTCATGTATTGTCGGGTGAGGTGTTCAGGATTGTAGGGTGAGGCAGGAGTGTTGGGTTTCGGGAGGTAAGTAACTAAAAGCATCCTTCTCGGGTTGTACAGGGATGTAGCTCAATAAAGAAACTGTGTCTGGCCAGCACGGTTCCTTCCATCCTGCCCCCAACGCTCAGTAAATACTCAAAAGAAAGGGAGGGGATAAAGAGTGATTGAATGCAGGGAAACATGCAGACAGGAATGAAATGAAGTGGGCTAAGGCCGGATGAAAGGGGGGAAGGAAGATAATGATAGGGAGGTGATGGTTCCTAAAGTCAGATTTGGCAGGGGATTATTAACACAACTGATGGATGGCAACGAGGGAGCCGAAGAGTTCAGAAGGAGATAACATTTCTACTACCGAGGGTGAATGAAGGATCGAGGGAGCCGAACAAGGCTTTCAGACTGAATGATAGCCATACGTATAGTTGAGAGGGAGACCGGTTGGAAGCTGTTGTCTTCACTCTCCTCCCGTTACGACTCGAACATGGGCCACCAGACCGGAAAGCAAGGAAGAACTAGCCCCCCCTACCAGATGAGTCACTTATAAGTGAATAAAGAGAAAATAGAACTCCATAGCATACTATTTTCACGGGGTGAACAAACGACTGAATGAAGTGGGTGAAAATAGTACAGGATCTTTATAAGGCTTTGTTAGGATGCGCAAGCAGGCTCGACCATAAGCCCCCCCACCCAATAAGTAAATTGAACCGGTAGGATGCGTAAGCATGCTCGACTGTTAAGGCCGCCATCGGCTCGACCAACGCCCCCCCACCCTCAAATGAATTTATTGCTTGCTTGACGTTAGATAAGGCTACGCTTCAACCAGAATAGATAAGGCTTGTAGTAGCGCTTCAACTAGAAGGAGCACCTCACGGATATAAGTCTTTTTGTGGTTGTGCCAAAAGTACATGAATGAGATCTATTATATATGTCATTATGCTTTTTCTTGCTTGCTACAAGAAGGTGGGGCTCGAGGCACTTCGTTAGGCTGTAAAAAGGTGAACCTCCGCCACGGTCAAATGGCCAATCTCGGAGGGAAGCCTGCTCTCCGCCAAGGGAGAGAAGTTTTAGATGAAGCCAGAGCCCAGTTAAGATCTTCACTCCAACGGACCGGCATGGCTTTGAGATCTTGCTAAAAGGCCTGGCACGGCTGCATGGTCGAGTAATCCTTCGTATTCCTAACCCCACTTGATTAGGGCAAGCACTCCTTCCTCTCCCTATCGATCGAGTGTAACCCTTAACAGTCGAGCCTGCTGAGCGAGGTGAATCGTGAATTATAGTTGTTAAAGAAGTGAAGTCGACCGGTGTTTTTCTTCTTTTATCAAACCACTATAATCTTCCCACTTGGTAAAAGGGACATCCATATCTCTATTTCCCCGCATCGAAACATCCTCTTTCCGGTCCCATAGCGGGAGTGATTCAATGGTTCTGGGGCTGGACCCCTTACTCTTCTCTGACACTATAGGGAGCGAGAGACGGAGAAAGATCAGCCCTCAGGCGGGGAAGAGTGGGCGTAGTGGGCTGGTCCTAACTCAAATTCTGTATCTGAATCGAGTTGGTTCATTCGGATTATGACATGAATCGGCTTTGGGTGTGATAGATGGAAACGAAGTGTTCGCTGGGCCTAAGTAGTATTCTTTGTTTATGCGGGCGGTGATCTCCGTCCCAACCACCACTATGCTGGCTATCGACCCGGCACTATTATCTAGCGTTGAAACGGATCATTCCACTTCAAAAGAAAGAGAATACCTCCACCCTCGACGGAACCACAGCCCTAGATACACCCCTCGACCTAGACCCTAGACCGCACCCTTGAAACTTCAACGACTACTCGACGCTTGACCTCCTACTCCAACGACTACTCCAACGATTACTCCAACGACTATGAAAACTTCGACCCTCCCCACCTTGACCCTTACCCCCTACAGAACAGGAGTGACTCAACTTGGCTTGGTTACTCGGACTGCGCTACTCGACTTGGCTCTTGGTTACCGGGATACTCAACTGGGATACTACGCTTTGATACTAGGCTTGGATACCGGGCTTTGAACGGATAGGCTTTTCAGAAGAGCTTTTCATACACGGATAGGCGTGTCAATACATCTCTGGGCAGTGCTTTGCTTTGATAGGCATTGAAGGAAAGGCCTTTCAAGACTCTCTCTCTAGGCAGTATAAGTCTTATGATAGGCTTTTCAGAAGATATGATAGGCTAGCTTTCATTGGCGGCATTCCAATGTCTTAATAAGGTTAGCTATCATAAACAAGGGCACTAACTGAAGCTCCCTCCCCCACCCAGGTTCCAAGCGTGAACTTGTGGCCTGCTGTTGCCGTCCCTAACAGGCCTTCCTTCCTTTCCAGCCGTAGCCGCCTATATCTCTGCCCCAGGTTCCCTGCGCTACCCTACAACCAGCCGTAGCCTATCTATATCCCCCATGCCACCCACAGTAAGCTAATGAGAAAGGCTTAGTGTGAAGGTCCCGGATACATTCCCTGTTTGTGGCATGAAGGTCTTTCTTAACGCGGATGGATACATGCAAATCCAAGAAGCTGAGGGCCGGACTCTGTTGAGCGTAGCGAGCGGCCCCCCCTCTAATATAAGTAAACAGAGTGTAAGCCGCACTGATGAACTCTTTCCTACACACTGTCCTCTTTCCTCAAGTACACGCGAGCTAGGCCTTTCCTATTTCTACGTTGGCTGTAGAGATCAGCGGGCGGCATCAATCGAGGTCTCAATCAGGTCAATATAAGGTCTTCGGTCAGGCAGCGAGGTCTTCGGTCAGTTCACAAGTTCGATGAAGGCAGCGAGGTCTCAATCAGGTCGAAGGTGGCAAGGTCAAGTAGGTAGAGATCAGATATCAGGAGGTAGAGATCTCAGGCAAGCATCAAGAGATATCGATCAGCAAGCAGGTAGGTTTCGATTATGCTTTTTCTTCCGTAGATTCTCAGGATAGGGAGATATAAGTAAGCTTTAGGGGAGATTGTCATGACCTAATATCGTATACAAAGAGATATCGAATTATAGCAGTAATTATGCATTCATTCATTATATATGTAATTACACTAAGGTAAGGATTCGTTAGAAAGAAGGTCTGGTTATGTCTGCCAGCCTGTTTATCTGCTTGCTTGCCTCTGTTTGCCCGCCTGACTTACTACCTCATAACGCCACCTCTTCTTCCTTGCCCTCCTCGACCTCGTAACCTCGGCCGAGTCGATGGCGGCTTTTTAGTCGAGCGTGCGTTAGCACCCTTCGGGCCTATTGTCGAGCAAGCAATCCTTCCATCCGAAGACAGACAGGAGGGGGATGCTGAAGCGCTTTGGGGTTACACCGCTTAGAAGGGAATGTTAACACGCTACCAGGAGAAGACTTATAAGGGGATGGAAACACGCGAAGGGGGATTGGAACCGCTTAGATGGGCAGGTTGAGGTGCACGCTGAATATCGGGCATGTTCACACGCTTTAGAATAAGTTCAACCCCTCCCAGGATAATACTTAGAGGGGCATGTTGAGGTGCACGCATCCAAATACTGACTTAGAAGGGGATGTTAAAGCGCTCCCATCCAGCCATCCACATGAATACAAAGCCTACCTATTTGGGTGGTCAATCCTATTTATTAACCCGGCTATGTGGGGTGGGAAATGCAGTACTAGAAGGTGGCGTCTGATAAGTAGCTGGTAATTAATATTTACTGAACTTGGCCTTCACAAACTGGGAAATTCAGTGCTATAAGGTGGCATATGGGGGTAGTGATAGGGATAGAACGTTGCCGAAGTAAAGGTGGGAATTTTCCTAATAAAAGGTATTTATTGCTCGTCCTTCATAGGGCGAGGTGGCCTGCCCACTTCAATGGCCCAATAGATTGGAAATTCAGTAAGCAAAGGTAGCATATAGGGTGGAAAATCTACTCAATTCACCTGGCCTCATGGGGAAATGGCATTTTACACGAACACGAGCTAAACCCTGTACAGAACAAGTAAGGTAGGGGGTGGTTCGTGTTCTACTCGTAAGTAATGATTCTCCGGGCGCTAGCCCGGGCCAGCAAAGTGTATAAAGCCTAGGTGTTATAAGATAATAAAGAAAGCTACTATAGTTCGGTTCATCTCTAGTTGAATAGCATATCGAGGGGGGTCTATCTTCACAGTGTATCGTGTGCTCCAGAGGGAGTGTGCATGGTCAATTCGAAGCTCTCGGTAGGGTGGTAATAGGATCAATGAGAAGCTCTCGGTAGGGTGGTAAGCAGTATAAAAGCTAAGTTCACATATTCTGGTAAGAGCTCGTGTTTCAGAAGGAGTTATAAACAGTGGCGGTTCCGTTCTTCACACGATGGAGTTATTAACATTCTCTGGCTGGCGTTGGAGTTATGACCAGGAGGCGGTAAGGCTATGGCGGTTGCGTTCTTCACTGTGGAAGCATTCGGTTCAATCAGTGGGTAAGCCGGGTTCGTTCGGCGGGGTGTGGCTCGTGTGAGAATCTCGTAAGTAATTCTTGGTATCCGGGCGATTAGCCCGGGCCAGTTCCTTCTCAAAAGCCTAGGTGTTATAAGATAATAAAGAAAGCTCCTAGTGTTATGTCAAAGCTATAGGTTCATAGCATCTGGAGGGGTATATCTTCTCAGTGTTCCGTGTCATCAGAGGGCGTATCCATGTCCAATTCCAAGCTACTCCAGGTAGGGCGGTAAGTTCATCAATTGAAAGCTCGAGGCCCGGTAGGGTGAAGTAATGAACTCTCGACTAAAGGCCGCCATCGACTCACTATTCATATGGTGAGGTGTTCTCCAGGTATAGCGGTAAGTGTCTAGCTAAGTTTCTCATTTACTTCGCTAGGATTTCGTGACTAAGGCGGTAAGGTTCAGGCGGTGGGTTAATCAGCTGGGAGAGTGCATGTTTTTCCCATTTCTCTGTCCGCTCCTACCTGTCTGTGTGGCACAACCTTTGTCCTTCGGGTTGGTTTATTCATAACTATATTCGGTTCTAATATCCGGGAAGATAAGCAAGTCTGTTTCGTCGGGTAAGGTTTCAGTCAAATGCGAGTAAGCAAAGGTTCTCTGGGCGATAGCCCGGTCAAGCAGAGTCTATCATTAATCGATGGTATAATTAAGTAAGTAAAGCTAAGTGTGCGAGGTTCCTATCTAGGTAATAAGAATTCCAGGGTGTATAACTCCTAAGTGCTCCGTGTTTTAAGATTCCAGGGTGTTTCCATTGCCATATCTGTCTTCTCCTTCTAGCGTGTTCAAAAGCCCTCTCTTAAGGGTGTTTCCATTGCCATTCCATAATCCAGGTAGGGTGGTAATTTATTCTAAAGCAAAGTTCAATAAAGAAATCCCTAGGTGGTAAGAGTTATCCATTCAGTTGGTAATCTATCAGGTTCTGGCGGTAAGTTCATCTGTTGGGTAGAAAGCATTCGGTTCCATCTCTCAGTGCGCTCCCACGATCCATCGATCCATCGATCCATCCTCTCCTGCGTGGACCTCCCCAGTCCCTGTCAATTAAGTAATCGGATTGGAGCGGTTCCAGGTTATAAAGAGCAAGGTTATCTACAGGTAAGATTCTCGGGTCGATATCTGAAGCGAGAAGCAAGATGAAATATATTCATCTTATAAAGAAGATCTAGGCGAGATATCATCTTCGGATCTCTCTACAGGTCAGTAATTGATTCTTCCCTTGCCAATATCGGGGTCTAGGGTGCCATTATGTGTTTCCACGGTAATATAAGGTTAGTATCTTCAGGTAGGGATTCCACCCAATGCAAGCCATTCAAGCAATGCCAAGCGGGGAAAGCATAATATAATATATATATAATCATAGCGGTATAATAAGATATAAAAAAGATAGCTCTACGGTGATCCTCAACTCAATTCAATCCATCCCTCTGGCTAACTTGTCAAACACGCACCCACCCGGTACGGTAAAGTAATTCCCCGATCTTCAACGTGGACCTCAAAATATCCATCTCCGTATTCTCCAGGTAGGGTGGTAAGTCAAAAGCTAAGTGAATTCAATCAATAAGCTAGGTGTTTTCCATTCAGTAAGTGTTAAGGTTCAGGCGGGTAATAAGTTGGGTATAAAGCCAGTTGTGAAATCAGTCTGTGTCTCTGTCTGGTTGGGGTGTTCATAACTATGTTCCGGGCTAATATGCGGTAAGAAGTGTAAGTAGGGTTGGGCAGTAAAGTCTTCGTTCTCTGTGTTCTAATCTCGTAAGTAATGTTTCTGCTAAGTAAGGTTCATAGATAGTTCCAGGGTGAAGCAATGTGCGAGGATAGGACCCGGTAGGGGGCTCGACCAAAAGGAGAGGAGTGTTAACGCTAACCATTCATATGGTTAGGCCCGGTAGGGACTCGACCACTATTTACCCACCCACCCCAATCCCCGAGGCCCGGTAGGACCCGTTAGGACCCTTTAGGGGGCTCGACTGATAAGGATGCGTAAGCAGGCTCGACTGTTAAGGACCTTTAGGTACTCGACCCCAAGGGAGAGGATGCGTAAGCAGGCTCGACTGTTAAGGCCGCCATCACCTTTAGGTGCTCGACTGTTAAGGATGCGTAAGCAGGCTCGACTGTTAAGGCCGCCATCACCTTTAGGTGCTCGACCATAGGGAGAGGATGCGCAAGCAGGCTCGACTGTTAAGGCCGCCATCACCTTTAGGTGCTCGACCAAGAGGGAGAGGATGCGTAAGCAGGCTCGACTGTTAAGGCCGCCATCACCTTTAGGTACTCGACTGTTAAGGCCGCCATCG
>Ga0073774_1000166_pt1 | contig 15304 bp, 13 predicted proteins | sample InSIn5gowninarea_FD_77487 | JGI IMG/M metagenome (GOLD analysis project Ga0073774, IMG submission 77487) | Clean room microbial communities from NASA Spacecraft Assembly Facility at Jet Propulsion Laboratory, Pasadena, California, USA -... ... | reverse complement strand
TTTGAAGAAGGAGTTTTCGGACATGGGACTGACGTGAGTACACTCTTCACAATCGCACTCGTGCAGATGAAAAATGGGAGATGTGCACTGTTGCAATGGCTGCTAACGTGTGCGCGTTCTATCTAGATTCTCCATCGGTGGCCAAATCTCCTTTGACGTCTTCCCGCAGGGATGGGATAAGACATACTGTCTCCGCCATCTCGAGGCCGAGAAGGCGTCGTCAGGAATCGATTACAAGCACATCCATTTCTTTGGGGACAAGAGCTTCAAAGGTGGTAATGATTACGAGATCTACGAGGATCCGAGATCGATTGGTCATGCTGTGAAAGGCCCGGAGGATACCATTAGGATATTGAAGGAGTTATTCCAGGTATAAGGAATATGTGTTTGAAGGCATAGAGGATGAAGGCTAGTTAGAAAGCACCTAAGTAGGACATGGCAAGAAAAAGAATCCAATTTGTGGGGAGCTTAGAGTAAGACGGCGTGCATGTGTCGAATTTAGTGCATAGGCTACATGGAAAGCGGAATTTTCTTGTGCTGTGCTTGATAGACGATGGAACAGAAGCTAATTTCCTTTCTCTACTCTCACTACCGGCCTTGTGCTCAAGCACCAGACGGTAGTCGAGCAAATTAGGGCTTAAAGTGGCTTCATCAGGCTCTAGAGTGGCCAGCAATACTTTTCCCTAACTCACTCTACTGTACTCAAGGAGCTGTCCCAAACCCTTGCGCGCGTTCATGATGGAAGAGGAAATCTTGGGTCACAAGCGTTGGTGTTCAGACCTGACCAAGGCTATGATTCTTTTCGTGACGAACATACTCGAAACTCAGATAGCATATCTTTGCCGTATCACTTGTACTGAACTCGTATTGGTTCATCGTCCAGACGGCTCATGCATGTGGAAATAGTTGTGCCGGAGGTACATTTGCATCAATTGCCAGGGAAAATCAACAGGTAAATCTAGCGGCGGAGGTATTGCTCAGGTATCTTACGTTAACAGCATGCATCGGGATGTCCGCGGTATGACTGTCGTCTGAGGGATCTAAAATTCGAGCTGGATACTGGTCAATGGGATGATTTGACAACAGATGACATCTTCCAGGTACTATGGAAGACAGGTCTCGCGAACTTGAAGTTGAACCACGAGGGCCAGCGGAAAGTGTATCCGAATTTGTAGCCTTGGCTCAGCCTTGCCAGTTTCGTAGGCGACTGCTTGATGATGTATGCACGTCTTGCTGCTGCTGCAAGTGATTACTAGCGTCCCAATTTCCAAAACACATATGCGTGTGTCCGAGTTGCAAGTGATCACACACAGTCGCTCGCCCGCCTTGTTGAGACACACGATCATTTCTTACCAGCATTTCATCGCGCAATTCTTCTCTCGTATAGTTCGGCCGTCGACGACTTTACACCTTGCCGGTCGAGTCTTTCCTGCTTCTGAACTAGATCGTCACGAGATTGCCTCCTCTGTCGTGACGCTCCTTTGCTGCTGCCAATACTACTTATCCGACACCTGCAAGAACAGCTATGGCAGGTCTTGCGTCGGCAGCAGGCCTCCTCGGCTTCCTGTCTGAGCCTGAGCCGGAGTTGAGGAGTTTCGCCTTGAAGCAGCTGGACAGCCAGGTCGATCTGCTATGGACAGAAATTGCTGGCGCCATCGGTGAAATGTACAGTCAATAACGAAAACAAGATGGATGAAGGCTAACAAGAACAGCGAAGCACTTTACGAAGATGACTCGTTCTCAGATCGACCACTTGCCGCCATCGTTGCCTCCAAGGTCTACTATCATCTACAAGAATATAATGAGAGCATGGCTTTTGCGCTGGGCGCAGGGAAACACTTCAAGCTTGATCGAGCTGGTGAGTTCGAAGACACAATCATTTCAAAATGTGTCGACACATTCATCGCCCTGTCCGCGGCTAGAGATCCCACTTTGTCGGCTGCAGCACACCAACCGCAGCTCGACCGAACATTTAGCCATTCCGAAGGCGCCGCAAGCATGTCTGCCAGTTTGACCTCCCCAGTCACACCATTCTCGCAATCTGCCTTACCTTCGAAATCACTCTTGTCCCGTCAGAACACCGCCGCTTTTGACCCATCTCAGGGAGATCACGTTGCGGCTGAGGGTTCACCAGAATCAATAATACAGCAGCGTGGCCTGCAGAAGCAGCTGAACGCCGTCATCGAGAGATTGTTCGAAAAGTGTTTCCAAGAAAAGAGGTATAGACAAGTGGTCGGCATTGCTGTCGAGGCTCGAAATCTAGACATCCTCAGAAGAGTTATTCTGAGGGCTTCCGAAGACGAGAAAACTAACAATGGAGAGGCTACCAAGGCGGGTGAAGAGTTGATGGACTATGTTCTTGACATTTGCATGAGCGTCGTGCAAGAGCGCGGACTGCGAAATGAGATCCTGAAGCTGATCCTCGAGCTGCTAAACGATATTCCTTCGCCGGACTATTTTGCCATTGCCAAGTGTGTTGTTTATCTTGATCAACACTCCCTGGCTTCCGACATTCTACGGAAGTTAGTTGAGAAAGGCGATGCCGGATCCTTGGCTGTGGCCTACCAGATTTCGTTCGACCTCTACGACAACAGCACGCAGGAATTTCTGCGGAAAGTTAGAGAAGAGTTGGCAGAGATGTTGCCAGAAGACGAAAAGAAAGACGCGGTGGCTGAAAACATGGAACAGGATTCAGAGGAGAAGGCTGATGAACAGTTACAACAAGAGTTGCAAGATTCGGCAGGGGCGCCTGCACCCTCAAAGCCGAAGGATAACACGATTGAGGACGAGGAGCAGCAAGAAGCGATCAAGTCCTGCAGAGATATCTTGGATGGCCTCGAAACGATACACCTAAACATTGAATTTTTGAACAAGTCGAACCGGGTCGACCTTGCTATCCTAAACAAGATCAAGGACAGCTTGGAAGCACGAAATTCCATATATCACACAGCCACCACGCTGGCAACTGGTTTCATGCACGCGAAGACTGCTAATGACAACTTCTTCAGAGACAACCTCGAATGGTTGGGCAAGGCTATTAACTGGTCCAAATTCACTGCAACCGCTGCTCTTGGTGTGATACACCAAGGCAACATCAATCATGTCGACCGTCTTCTAAGTCCTTACTTACCGAAGGCTGCAACAGGTGGCCCTGTGCAAGGTTCAGCATACAGCCAAGGTGGTTCTCTCTATGCCTATGGCTTGGTATGTGCCAACCACAAGGCCAAGGCGGTTGATTTCATTCGGAGTAAATTCAAGGAAAGCACGGACGAAGTCGTACAACATGGTGGTGCATTGGGTCTTGGTGTTGCTGGTATGGCCTCTGGTGATCAGTCGGTGTATGACGATCTGAAGCAGGTCTTGTATACTGAGTCTGCCATCAACGGCGAGGCTGTCGGCCTGTCCATGGGTCTTGTTATGCTTGGATCTGCAAACGTTGGAGCATTATCCGACATGGTGCAGTATGCCCACGACACTCAACATGACAAGACCATTAGAGGTCTTGCTTTGGGAATGGCCATGATCATGTATGGCCGACAAGAAGGTGCCGATGAAGTCGTTCAAGGACTGCTCAACGATCCCGATCCAGCACTTCGTTATGGTGGTATACTTACAATCGCCATGGCTTATGTCGGTACTGGAAGCAATAAAGCTGTTCGGAAACTTCTTCACGTTGCCGTCAGCGATGTGAACGATGATGTGCGAAGAATTGCTGTGCTCAGTCTAGGTTTTATCCTATTCAGAAAGCACACAAGTGTTCCACGAATGGTCGAATTGCTCGCTGAATCGTACAACCCCCACGTACGATACGGTGCTGCTATGGCTCTCGGTATCGCTTGCGCAGGCACCGGTCTCGATGAGGCGATTGACCTTCTCGAGCCTATGTTGAAAGATCCTACCGACTTTGTCCGCCAAGGCGCCCTCATTGCACTATCTATGATCCTGATCCAACAGAATGACGCTCTGAACTCCAAAGTCAGTTCCATTCGGAAGAACATGCTCAAGATCGTTGCCGACCGCCACGAAGATGCAATGTGCAAATTCGGTTGTGCGATGGCCTTAGGCATTATCGATGCTGGCGGCCGAAATTGCACGATCAGCCTGCAGACACAGACTGGAAACCTTTATATGCCTGGTATCATTGGTATGGTCGTCTTCACACAGTACTGGTATTGGTTCCCGCTTGCACACTTCCTCTCGTTATCATTTACACCTACAGCAATCATTGCCGTCGACCAGAAGCTTGAGGCACCAGTGTTCAAGTTCCACAGTAACACAAAACCAAGCTTGTTTGATTACCCGCCCGAGGAGACAGCCAAGGTTGACCAGGGCCCCGAAAAAGTCAAGACTGCTGTTCTGAGTACTACAGCACAAGCCAAGCGACGAGCCGCACGGAAAGAAAAGCAGAATAAAGAGGACGGTATGGATGTCGATCCTGTAATGTCAAGGACTGAGACAGGTGATAAGATGGATACTGGTGATGACGATGCAACAATTACGACGGCTGACGACCGAAAAGATGGTGACGAAGAAGCAGCCAAGAAGGATGAACAGCCGAAGTTGAAGAAGGAAAAGGTTGGATACGACTTGACGAACATCTCAAGAGTGCTTCCTGCGCAGCTAAAATATATTTCCTTCCCAGACTCGCGTTACAAGCCTGTGAAGACACCGGTCAGTGGAGGTGTGGTGGTTGTTCTTGACACACAGTCAGAGAAGGAAAGAGAAACAATACCACTCACAGTCAGCAAGAAGGTGGTACCTCCGGCACCGAGTGTTCAGCCCACTGGTCCCCAGGCTCAAGGACAGACTGGTGCTGCACCACAAACACCGATACGAGGTATCAGAGACCTTATCGGTGGCCCAGGATCTGCTGCCGGAGGACTGGGACTAGGTGCAGGTGCCGCTGCGGCTGCAGGTGTGTTAACGGCTGTGGACGAAGATGAAGAAGGCGGTGAGGAGGCGGAGGTACCGGGAGAGTTCGACTACGAGACTGATACAGAGATTGATCCGGAGGAGTAGAGTACCACGTTAGATGCTCTGAGGGCGTTCTGTCAAGCTAACCCAGAAGAAGCTGCTGCCCAAGGATTCAGACTCGGTGCAGGTGCCGCTGCGACTGCAGATGTTTTGCCGGTTGTGGACAAGGGTGAAGAAAGTGGTGAGGAGGAGGAGGAGGAGGAGGCGCCGGGAGAGTTCGACCACGAGACTGATCCAGAAGAGTAAAGTACCACGGTAAGTACTCTGAAGTCGTTCTACCAAAATGGGAGATAGACCGATGCTTGAAATCGCACGAAATACGCGATGAGATTTTGTATCATCATTAAATACACTATTGTAGCATGTATGGATATCATCGCTGGCACTTGATTAGGTATGTACCAGTAGCAGGTCACATAAATTCATGGCCGTGAGGAATTACGACACCTTCTGTCCAGTTCTAATCCAGTTCAACAAACTGTTAGAAGTCCCGTCTTGCCCAGCAATGTCACATCATATCAGACAGGAATCATGACCTCGTTATAGCCTTTCCATCAAACCAAGGTGTCTTCCGAGACGTGTGAATAATGTATGTACTGTATCCACGTTGTCTTCATTATACCAGGGATTTACTACTGGAGGTTTCCTGCGTGTACGGATCATGTAAGTGCGGTGATGGGTATCGGTGCTGGTGACTGAACGATAAAGCGTGGATGAAATGGATGGAGGAGGGTGGTTTTATTGGCGAAGGAGAGATTGACGGGGTAGCGAGGTGAGTCACGGGGCATGGAACTGTGGTGGGCTTTATTGGTGGTATTTGAGATGAATAGGTAGATAGGGTTAGAGGATATGGGGGGTGCGCTGCGTGTGTTTTGCTTTTGGTTCGTGATGTCTCCCTGAGGGGAGGGTGGTAGTTTGGGGAGGGGGGGTTTAGGTCGCTGATGGTGAAGGATCATTGGTTGGAAGAAAGAGAATTGTATACATAGCATGGGTCACGGAGAAGTGTTGCGTCAAGATCAAGGTATTAAGATTCAATCGTTTCGTTCATAGCTATCGTTTTCCCTGTGCGCTTTTCCATTCATAGTTCTAGTATTAAGCCATCTCATGTGCGGGTCCGTGTCCGTGCGGTGGAGGGGCTTGTTGCACCGAGGGAATTGACTGAGCGGAGACAGTGACATCCTTTTCGTATCTTGGAGGCGCGTTCGTACCCGTGTCTGAACTTCCTGCAACACTCATGGCATTCTGTTGATAGGGGTTATGCATCATAGCGTAACTGTTCGTCGGACTGGCTGGACTGATGTTTGCAACGTGAGGCGATCCTAGTTCGTGGCCAAGTGGTGGACCGTACTGCTGTTTCTGGTAGACCTCGTGATACTGTTGCGGTGGTGACCCTAGGTACTGCGACGGCTGATATTGTTGCGGCTGATATGGCTGCTGCTCTGAATATGGTTGTTGATATTGCTGTGGGTATGGAGACTGTGGTTTTGGATTAACGCCTATGACAGGCAAATTTTGTTGGTGGTTTGACATTGGCATTGTTCCTGGAGCCGGTGCTTGTGCAATTTCTGGAGTTCCCTCTGATGGGTCTTTGCGGAAGGAGCGCCGTAACACGAAAACGACAATGGCAAGGATCAAGACAGCTCCCGCAATAGCACCAACCACAATGCCTGCCAGCGCACCAGTGGAGAGCTTGTTAGAGGTTCCGGTATTGCTGCCATTGGTGTTGGTAGGGGTAGGGGCAGTGGATACAGTTGATGAAGAGTACAGTGAGCTGATTGAGGTGGCTGAAGTTCCAAGGACTGAAGTAGTTGGGATGTAGGTCGAGATACTGGTTACAGTTGTTGCAATCGACGAAATCTGGGTAGAGATGCTCGTAACGATGTTCTGACTGGTAATTGCCGTCGAAGACTTTGTACTTGATGAAGCAATCTGGCTCGAAGATGGCGATTGGTTTACAATAGAAAAGTAGTAGGAATAGTTGACGACGCCACTCTGAGAGATTTTTAGAGCATAATAGCCGGATGAGATTAATGAGGTGCCGACGGTCCAAGTAATCGAAGTTCCTGTGCCTGGATCGTGAAGCAGTGAGTATTGGTCGGTAAGACGGATGAGGCAGATTACTGACCTGACCACACTGTGCCTACTGTGTAGACAGTTGAACTCCCGCTCGAGCCAATCACGAGGGTTAGAGTAACAGGCTGTATGTCAGTCAGACGACAAGAGTAAGACCAGACCTGAGGATACTGACCGTGCCATCACCCCCTCCCCAGGCAATAATGTAAGTCGTACCAGTGTACATCAGAGCTGGCACCTGAGTGAAGCTGATGGTTGCAGTTGCAGTTGCTGAAACGGCATAAAGCACAACAAGAAGCAATTTTGGGACGAGTGTCAGACGCATTTTGGTACTTTGTAGCCCGTGGACAGAACAGGATTGGCAAAGCAACAACGACAGCAAGAGAAGAAAAAGAAGAAGAAGAATGAGCTGAAAGATGCGACAGAGCTGAGGTTGGGAGTAGTTGTTAGCTACCTCGTACCTTCACATCGCTGGTGCCTCTCTGTTCTGTAGCTGCATGTTGTAGGAATCACTAGTTCAGCCGATTTGGTTGGTGGCGCAAAGTAGTGCTCAGCCTGACTGGTCGTATGCATTAGCAAGAACAGAATGTCTTGGTTGAATACGAGCAGCAGCTGAAATGTAAGGCTGAAGGATGAGTGCCACTACAAGCAATATGCTCGTGGTATCAATCCTCTTCTTGAAAGCAGTTGATCCTCAAAAGGAACATTTGAAGAGTCGCAAATAGGAGACCTGCCTCGACTCTCATAATTCATCTGCTTGATAGGTACAATTTGGGCAAGAGAAGGTCATTAGCAATAGGACTGTCAACACGAGTGAACCCTTGTTGGTGGCGGTTGTCAGCAGACGATGTTGTCGGGGAAAAGTGAACCGGTGTCTTGGCCGCTTGGCAGCGATGATGAACTAACAAGTAGGAGTGGAGGAAAAGGTGAAGCCCTGGAGAATTGGAAGGCTCGTCCCTGCATCGTCGGCTCGGCAAGCTGCAGATCCTTTCCATTTATTTACCTGAGGGGGGTTGTTTCACCATCTCATCTCTTCTTTCATGAGCTGGATTATGAATTCGTTCTCGAAAGCACCGGATGCACAAATTTTAGCACTGCTGGCTGTTGACAGCCATCTACAACGACTTCGTGGCGTTACTACCAAGCTTGTACGGGTGGTAGTCGAATGAGGGATGCTCGCTTCACTGTTGATATGTTTCAGCCTTCTCATTGGTTGCTGTTCATTTCCCTTCTTGGACCCCCTCTAATTTCCCTCGCATTTCGACCTCTCTTCTTGTCCTATCACCTTCTGACTCATGCCTGGTGAACAGCAACGCTTGGAACCCTAGACTGCTTCTTACCCGTTTCATGGCCAGATCTAAATCAGCATCGCGCTAATCCTGGGGCGCATTTGATTGTTCTGATGTAAAGCTATGGCTGCAATGACCACTTCCGAAGAGCCACCTTCCTACTGACTGTCTGCATCCTTACCTTTCCAGACTACTGACCGTATCGCGACTCACCTCGTCGCCGCCTGCTGCGATCAGTGCGTGATCATCATGCTGTAGCATCACATCCTGCACCAACTATTGCCATTAAGTTGGTCTATCCTTACACTCCTTTAACTATCAGTGCTCGGTGCTGGCCGCCGCTACCATTCATTCCTTCTAAGACAATACCTCGGAGAGACCTCCAACTTCTGACGTGGTGCGATATCTGCCTTCGAAATCAGCCCATCAATAATCCTACAATATGAGACCGTCGCTTATTCTTCTTTCCGTCTTCCACCTTGTCACATCTTTTGTCGCTGCGCATCCCTTTGTGGTAATCAGTACAGAACTTGGCCTTGCTGCCAGCCCAGTCCCCGTCCTTTACCGTCGTCAAGGCTTGTTAGATCAGTTCGAAAGTGCTGTGAACAGTGCGCTAGGCCTAAATACAGCTACATCGTCTTCCGCTGCCAAACATACGACAAAGACAGCAACATCATCAACATCAACATCTTCCACCAACGCTGCGCAGACACTAGTGCCCCCTGTTACAGCATCCACAACGTCCACCTCTACATCCAGTCAGCCCCAATCCACTTCAACATCGAGCAATAATGATGACAACACCACCACGACAACTTCAGATCAGCCCACATCCACTGACTCATCAAGCACGACTATCACTACAGAAACACAATCAAGTACAAGTGCCAGTACAAGTACCACCTCGATATTGACATCACAGAGCACGACAGCTCAGCTTTCACCAACCTCAAGTCTTGTCAATGTTCAGCCAACAAACCCTGTAACATCACCGGAGAAGTCCAACGACAGTGGCAACAACGTGCCTACAGCCGGCATTGCTGTCGCTGTCGTCATGCTAGTGGCTGTGTCACTCATATCGGCCTGGCTAGTATTCAGATACAATGCCCGAGCTCAAGCATGGTGGGCATCTCGACAAGACAAGAAACGACAACAGCGAAGCTACCGTGAAGCCCTCGACGGGCCGTCGTCCGGGTCGTCCTCTCCAAGCAAAGAAGCGCCGACCAGTGACCCATTGAAAAGACGAACAATGCTACAAAGCTTTTTTGCTCCAGCGACCGCCAAGCTCAGTCAAGGCTCAGAAATCAAGAGAAAACCAGTCAACTGGGGCGCACAAATCCTACCAGCATCCGACACAATCGCCAGCGAAAAGATGTCAATCACAGCATCTGCTGCTCCAATGGGTACAATCAGTCTCATACCTGCCTCAACCCCCAACACCGTCGCAGAACTAGATTCTACACCAATACTTCCAACAACACCAGTACAACCAGTGAGTCCAATCAGTCTAAGCCACAAAGAAAGCCTCCGAAGCCTACTGCCTGTCTCACCATTGTCAACACACGAGATACTACCCTCAATCTCCGAGCGACAAATGACCAAGACCTTGCCAGAGCTCCCACCACCCGTCCCCGTCCTGCCAGCAGTGCTGCATGCCAAGAGAGGAAGTGATGGTGTGTTCCGGCTTGCTTGACGCAACGCGCTGCGGAAAAGGAGAGTTGTGTTTGTCACATCATCTACATATAGACAACCCGAAATCAAATCGAACGTCTTCTCCCCCCAATATCTTCTTTCCTCGTGAACCAAAACCGCGAATTGTGGAACACTTGACTTAACCACAAATCATCAAAGTATATCTATCATCAAACACGCTTATGCCCCTGATACTCCCCAGCCCTGACTGCCCATAGGACTTGTAGGTTCCTGGAGATAAATTTGAAAACTGAACGGGAGCGAAATGAAATGAAATGAAATGAAAGCAGCCTCTTCTCTTGTATGTGTCACTGATACATATATATATATATATATGTGTGTGTGTGTGTGTTCTTCAAAGGCAGGCGGGCGGACGGACCGACGGACACCCGGAACAGGCTACATGTATATTGTAGATGATAGCGTATTGTACTTGCATGTACTGTACTCGTGTACAAACCCTGATGCTAGAGGCGAGCTAGGATGGCACGAAGGAAGGACGTGGCAGATACGTATATATCGATATTATCTAGAACGATTTTAAGGAGGTCTGGAGTACTGTACATATTACGTAGGTAGGAACTTGAGTACTTTGTGGAGGTGTCGACTATTTTATCGGTAGGACATATGTGGATGGGTAGGTATCGTTATAGTAGATACTATATGCTCATCTGTCAGTTTGTAGGAGGACGGCGAAGTTTTTCTCATCGGTGAGTGGAAAGATGTTTCATTGCTAGAAGAACATGAAAATCTGACTACCTAGTATGTACTGTACTGTGAGGTGTATGGTATAATTACCCTCACACTGGAAGACATTTTGTACAGTATGAACTACAATCCGTAACGGACAATGCCGTGAAAGACTTTATCTCCTTCGAGTTGACACACAAAAGGGGCGGTGTGTGAGTGCTCCTTCCCTTTGTTCCTGAATACAGTCGACAACGCTGAGAGGTCGAGGAGATGGTTCAAAATGGCACCTAGAATGCAGTCGTAATGCTGACCTGGTGCCTCTCAGAGGCAGATTGAATAGATAGGATGATCTCTTGAGCATGGACTGAATTGCATGTCTAGATACATCCTGTGGTTGTGTACGATCCAGGTGTAACAACTAGTCGCCAACTTTGCATTTGGTCATTGCTATAACCGAATTCCTGTTACAGGTGACTGCATTTTGTTGGAGTCGTGCTCAAAGTGGTCAGCCGCCAAGTCGAAAGCGATTGCCACATGATCTTCTGTATCCTTGTTCGCCCTCTGCTGTGGTAAAAAGGCGTGCCACTCGCCTTGTCCTAGGGAGATTGAACATCCATCGTCTCGTGTAGGAGGGCGGGCCGATGGGAAATCCACCTGTGATGATTTTTTCCCGGAAAACGTTCGGATTAGATCAAGGCCGTAGGCCGTGAAATATGATTGAGCGTCTGACCACAGAATGTGATATCTGGGACACCGTTCGAAGAATGGGAAACGCTCAGTCTTTGCGAGCCAGAAATGTAAACCTTAAACCTGATAGGACGCAGGCATACATCTAGTGCGTTCCTGACATGATGAATCTCTCTGGCATCTGCTTGTCGCGTACTGAGGCCCATCGACGTATTTGTGTTTCCAAGCGAGGTGTCTTCAATTACATCAGCAACCTCCAGGCACCCAATATTAGAGCTGCGGTACCAGTGCAGACGCCCATTAACCATTGTAGTGTTGAGAATTTCACAGCTTCAACTCTTTCCTTGAGACCGGCAACCTCTTGTTCGATTCTGGCTTCTGTCTCCTTTATTCTGATATCCTGGCTGTTTGCTTCCTCCCTTATTCTACCTTTCTCCAGATTTAAATCAAGACGGACACTTGCTTGGGTCCGTCCAATTTCGTCCCTCAATCTTGCGCTCAACTTAGCTAAATCGGAAGAGAGTCTTTCGTGGCTGCTTCTGGTGAGTTGAATTTCAGAGCTATCGGCGTTGGCCAATTCGCTTCGTAATTTAGCAAAGTCGACCTTCTGAGTGTAGGTAGATCTCTCAGCATCCTCTTTCAAAACCATGGTTCGGGTTAGATTCTGTATCGACTCCTCAATGACACTGTTTAGCACACGCATCATGGCTACTGCTTGCGTCTCGTTGAATCCCTCAGACTTGAGTCGTTGTACAAATTTGAGAGTGTCGAAATGGTGGGATTTCTGGTTGGCTCTTGTGGTCGCGAACGTTCTTTTAGCAGTCTGGAAGGTGGCTGCATATGTGCCATTGTATCGGATGGGCGAAATCGTTGTGACAGAGGTTGTTGAAGGTGAGGCATATTTAATGGTTGGTAATGAAGAAGGAGAGGACGGGTTAGAGAAGGAGCGACAGCGGCTCGAAGTTGCACTTGATATCGTCCTAGAGCTTTGCAGTGGCCGTGTCGAGGGCGTGACGTGCCATCTCTTCCTTGCTGTCGGTGAGGAGGAGGGTAGGGATTTCCTTGCTGTCGTGAAAGCGAATGCTGAAGCAGGCGCAGGCACTCGAGCGTAGATGAATCGAGGTACCTCGATAATGGCTTTGTGAGGCGCCATATCAGTCAGAGACTGGAATAGACAATTGGCGCGAACAATGATGGCGATGGCGCTGACTTGCTACTTCACCATTTCCAGGCACATACCCGACAATAGGATGACTAGCTGGTGTTCATGGTGGTGGCGTTAAAGTCTTACTAACCACGACGGAAAGATCCGGGAGTGCCTGATTCACCAACATCAAAGCACGTGGGTGAAATCGACCGCCAAGCACAAATTGTACTCGGTTGAGTTACAATTTTAAGACACAACTCTACTTGAACGTGTCCTTCACATTCATATTTGCGCCGGCAAGAATCTTTCCTCGGAATGACCTCGATCACTCAAGAGGCAATGGCCATACTAGGACAAAAGCAGTGGGCCAAGGCTGAGTGAGCGGCCGAGGTCGAACTGGATTCTATTCTGCTTATTGTACTATTATCTGATGAAATTCAACTGTGCTTCAAGCAGACTTCTCCTCCTCTCCTTGAGCAGCTCCAATGGCGGTAGGAAGTAGTTCGAATGGGTGCTGCGCCAGACCAAGTCTTGAATGCCAATCACAGTATCTAGGCTCTTTACATATCCTGATCTAGTTCGGCTTTCTTGCATTTGACATCTCAGCCTTTGTGCTCCCACGCGCCCCCTCTTTGCTTTACAACAGCGCGATCTGCGGATTAGGCAGATTAGGCAGATTATCTGTTCTTGGCCAACCATACATTACAAGATGGGTTTTGTATACCCCGCCAGTCACTGCTTCACTCACGCATTACTTTCTCCGGGTTGAACATCGTCACTCCTTTAAGTAGATGGGCGCAACACGGTTCTGATGCAATACAAAGGAAAGGAAAATCGGATTCACCGAACCCGCTGTCCATCATCTCGTCGTTACCAGAGCCACAAGTTAGGATCCTGATCGTGATCAGAACATTTCCACGCCGACATTCAGTGCCCAGGGCTGTACACAATAAGAAGAAGACAGCAAGGAGACACAAGCATGTCCGCAACACCTACCCAACCCACGGAAATCACCGAGAACGATACGTACCATCCTGAGCCCATGTATCTTCTCGACGACGAAGTGCAAGTGATGAGCACTGAGGATAACAACGAAATTTCGGAGACTGATGAGCTACCTCCGATTTGCGTGTTACCTGGTACCTAGGCCTTCCATCGGCTAAATCTAGGTCCAAAATCTGGAAGATATGCCTTCAGGAGGAAGTCATTGACTCGAGTGTGGATATTGATCTCCTAGTCCGGAAGTCTGCAGGTTATTCTGGATCCGACATCCAAACAGTTTGTGTCCAGGCTGCCTTGCAATACACGACTTTCTCAGAAGCAGAACGCAAAAGAATACTGAACTTGGAAGACTTGGAAGCAGGTCCTGAAATGTGCGCTCCCAGCGTGTCCACATCAACGCTACAAGACATTGCTGCATTCGCAATGACCTTTGACCCCAAGGCTTCGGCATGGCCTGTCAACGAAAACTACGAGCCCGATCAGCAGAACTAAATAGCTCTGTGCGGCACTCGGGAGTATTCGAAACAGGTGCAGTCAAGGACTCTGAAAGTGTCGAGAAGACTGTTGAAGATCCATTGCCTTCTCAGCCTGTGATACGTATGAGATGAGAATCTCACATACGTAGTTACTCGAAGTAATTGAGCACGTAAGTAGTAGCAGCTAATTACTTCCGAATTCTTTACGGTCATGCAAACCTACGGGCGTATTACCTTCACCAATCCTTATAGTACGTAGGTAGGCATGTAGGTAAGTGAGTAGGTAATGGATTGATAATTTTGGTCGTATAAATAGACAGTTTGAATGTAGAAATTGTTCTAAAGATACCGTACTGTACGTAGAGTAGTACAGTATGGTTAGTTGCTCTGCTTGAAAGAGAAATCAAACAGGGTGTTCCATCTTCCCAGGAACACACTGAATAGACTCCTGAACACCGTACCTCCAGTTTGCCATCAAGGCAATAGCGCACTATAATTGCTGCTTTAATTAACCGGTCGCTGTTAAACACACACTCTCAAATGCTTCAAAAGATGTGCTGCTAACCACCACGTTTCACCTTGCGGTTCCCCCGGTTCTAGCACCAGACGCCTTCCGACTTAATAGCCTCACATTATCTAGCAATCCCCTAATCATACTGTCATATTCCGATTGTTCGCCATTCCGCAATTTCGCAAGCTCAGTCTGTATCCGTGATGTTTCAATTTCGACTTCGAGCTCGTGCTCTTTTCGAGTGGGATCGTCGTCGTGCGAGACTTGAGTAAGATCTACTTGGAACATCATGTGCTTGTAACTCATCCGGTCTTTGTTTCTTCCTCTATATTCTGGTAGACGGGTGAGCCATTCGTCTCGACCTTTCCAGTCTGTTTCTAGTGATATGGAGATGCGGTAGTCGAATTCGAAGTTCGGGTTGTAGATTTCCATGTCTGCGATTCGGGTTTTGATGATTGTGAACTTGGGTTCGTGCGTGAGTTTGTCGACTGTTCTGCGAACTCTGATCTCACCGCGGGAACGGATGGCGCTGTTGTTGATCCATTGTAGGAGGCCAGGATCGAGGTGAGATTTTCCTTCGTCTGAAAGGACAAAGAATTCATCATTCTCTTTCGGATGATCGAATCGGATCTCGTGGAGTGGCATATGCTGCGCGCGCTGGGCGCGTCTCTCTCCTACAAGGTTGTTTAGATACTCATTTAGCGCTTTGTGTTCGCCCTGGTTTGGTCAGTCATGATTAGATTCTACGCTAGGTTGTGCGCGT
>Ga0073774_1000165_pt1 | contig 15343 bp, 9 predicted proteins | sample InSIn5gowninarea_FD_77487 | JGI IMG/M metagenome (GOLD analysis project Ga0073774, IMG submission 77487) | Clean room microbial communities from NASA Spacecraft Assembly Facility at Jet Propulsion Laboratory, Pasadena, California, USA -... ... | reverse complement strand
ATAAGTTCTAATTTTTTAAATTATATAAGATTTAATTTTTTAAAATTATATAAGTTTTATTTTTTTTTTTAAATGTGTTTGTCCATAGTAGTGTAATGTTTAAAGAGTGACATTGATAGAAGAATCAATAGGATAGACACTTGGGTGTAGTTGGATTGAAATTGATAAAAAGTACATATTTTTATTGTAGTAGATAAACTAGATCTATGGAAGATTGGACAAATTCTCATCATTTAAGAAACATTTGAATTATTTCATTAACTTTACATTTCAATAAATAATTTTTTCATACAATTTATCATCCTTGTCCTAGAATTGTAAAATATGTTTATCATTATCTTAAATTCTTTTTCGAAATATAAAGAATAGGAAACATTATAAAACATATTATTGTATTAAATAAATCCTTTTCAAGAAATACATAAGAATATAAAATATTTAAATATAATAAGTATATATGTGTTTTCTAAAAATATAAAAGTATACTATTAAAAATATTCAATTTTTAAAATAGTTTCTTTTTAAAATATAAACAAAATGCTTTCAATTACTTTCTAATTCTAAATAAAAGCGAAGCATTTAAAATTAGAAAAAGAAATAAAACCAACATAACAAAAGAGGGTCATTTAAATTATTTTCTAATCTTAATTAAAGGCCAAGCATTAAAAATTAGAAAAAAACCATTAAAACATAGTTAAAGATTGAGCATCCTTTCTAGTAAATGGGAGAGGCAAGTTGGCAGGGAGGTGATGTTAAACAAGGGAAGAATACTCTCAAAAGTCAATCAAAAACCATTTAATGTTTGTTTGTACCCTAATCTTGTGTAGTTAGGAACATCTAGTGGATGAGAATTGTAAATAATTTTAACAACATGAACGATTCTTATTGCACTATTTTGGGGACGAATCATTATCCATGCATTGTTAACTTTCTTTGTGTGGTCGAGTAGATGAAGGCTATAGAAGTCTTGCAAATGAAGGCTACAAGTTTTATAATGGTAGGGATAATATTTAAAATCATATTGAAGAGCATAAAGAATAATATATAAAAATACACCATTGAAGTAAACATAGGCCTAAAAACTGTTTAATAAAGTATATGATACACAATTAACCCATTATGTATATCAGTAAAAATACAAAACACTACTAATTTAGAAATATACAACGGGTCAATAAATTATTAGACAAATATCTTTTGGATAGAAAATTCACAAAAGCATTAAAACAAAATGAAATAGTCCTATTTTGTGAAAATGTATTATGAAAAGGTGCAACAAAATTCTCATTCTACATATTGTTAATAAGTTATGGTGATGTTATTACTTATTTATATAATATGAAGTTAGAGGGAGTTGTAGAAATATTTTTAGGAGGTTACAAACTAGCCAAAATTGTTTAAAACTAATTCAAAAACTACTCTAACTTCCTTATATCATAGAAAGCAAGTGTTGGAATTGTAAAGGGGATAAAAGAAGGATTGAATAATCATTATAGAAATATGGAAGAAGGGATGCAAATGTTAAAACTTGTAGACCAACCATGGAGATTAATAGTAGATCCAAGTAATAAGAATATTGAAGCAACCATCTTGGGTATCCTAACTACTATAATATAGGAAATTAGATTGTAATTAATGTATTAAGAGTATAATAATTTTTGATTGTAGAGAATGTAATATGAATAAAAAGAGATATTGATCATTCATATCAATATTACTAGGTACATCATAACATTGTGATATATCATAATAGATATATTGATCCAATTGCATATATATAACAAAAAATTTGTATGATTCCTAATTAAATCATCAAGATAATGACCACATGATTAAAGCACAACACATATTTCAATATCAATACTTGATAATAGGTCATAAAAATAAGCAAAAAATCATAAATAGAAGTGTACCTATTTATAAGAACAAAGGCAACCAATCTTTGAAGCACTTTGAGTTCATCCATTTGCAACTAATCCAAAAGTAGGGATAGATTCTTGATAGCTTCTTGCCCTAGTATTCAAACATTAAGGAGACGATGAGCTCTAACTATCCATGATCTATTAAAATTTTTATTCTATAGATCTCAAATGGAAACACATATAGAAACATCATACCTCAAGTCTTACATCTGATTATTGGGAATTTAACCTACCATGAAATTAATACCAAATGCAATTATATTTGGTTGCATTACAAATTTTATAGGACTTAGCAGTGTAAATTAGGCACATGGAAAGGGGAAAAAGAATAAGCCCATTGTGAGAAGATTCAACTTGAGAATATTCTCTATAAGTGCACTGGGACCCCTTAATGAGAAATATGTAACGATTGGAGTTGGTTTATAGGATTCCAAAGGTAAGATCTAATTGCTATAGAGTAATTGGTAAGATAGATAGTTAATGCTTAATATGATCCTAAAGAAAAGTTTCACATAACTTACATTAGGTAACAATTTGCAAATATAAATTTCTTACTTCATAAAGTAGCCCAAAAATAAGAAAGTATCTATAAGCCACCATGCATAAAGTGATCCTCATCCATACAAAATAATGGTGAGTGAGTGAAGATTATGCTCTTCTTTAAAGGTCTTCAAATGTTGAAGAAAAATAGAGTATAATATACAAAAAGAAAAAAATAAGTGTGTTATTGAAATAAACTAGCATACTTAAACAAATTAATTAGATCATAAAATGTTAACTCCATGTAGAAAGTAGAATTATGCAAGAATCAAATGGGTATTAATAAGAATAACTTCTAGTTGAGTTCCATATTCCTACCAAAATCTCCATGGCATCTAGAGAAAAACCCAAAAAAAAAAAAGAACCCAAAGAGAAGGCCACCTAGTGTTTCTAGCAAGTTTTATTCCCTACATAGATTTTAATTGCTAGTTGAAATCCATCGATGGATTTCCTCCATGTACCTATATAGGATTTGAAATTTGGAGTTTTAAAGAAAACACAATTTTAATAAAATTGAGGTAAATCTCCAAATTTATCCTTAAAATAAACTATACCCAAAAAAAAATTACTTTGATTATATCATTCTAAATAAATAATAATGAATGTAATAGTAAATATAAGAATAATTGATTTGAAAATCTAATTGAGAATGTGAATTTATAACTTGAATGAATGAGTGAGTGATTGTGAATCTATAAAATACATGAGTAATATAAGTTGGATACTTATCACCTTCTTTGGTATACATAAAATTTAAGCCTGTGAATAATTCTTGCAATATTGATACTTTAGCTATTGACCATCCTTCATCACTTGGAAATCTACCAAATAAGTAACTCCAAAAATAGAATTAGAAATAATTGAAATAACTCCTTGATGTTTTATTTTACCCACCCTTAATGATATCAATTGTAGTGTAGACTCATGATTAATTTTTAATCGCAACATATTTATAACATAAATTATAACAGTATTTACAACACCTCTATTTACTCAAATATTGGTAATAGAGACACCATTACAAAGTAGCTTAGCTTGGAGACTTGTTTCATCAATAATTTCCTTTCATAGGGTAAGCTACTTCATTCACTCGTTACTCATATCAGATTTAAATTTAGCCCATCCATGGATAAATTTTTATAAAATAGACTTATCCACATGTATGGTAACTATGAAAGTTTGGATGATACCATGATATTTTCGAGTGTATGACTAAACGAGATATCTTCTCATGGAATATGATAATCTTAGGTTATGAAATACATCTCTTTCCTCGATAGCATTGATACTTTTTTACCAAATGTAACAAACAATAACAATAGTCCAACTAGATTAATTCACCTTTCCCATCATCCTCAAAGCATATGCAAAAATAGGATATTTTTAATAGAGTTTATACATACATAAAAGATTTTTGTTCAATTTTATGGTTGTGAATATCTTGGTAGACATGTATACAAAATGTGAAAGCATAGAGAAGTCACATGAATTATTTTGACAATATGCATGGTGTAAATACTATTTCATGCACTATAATGCTCATAGGATATGCATAAAATGGACATGAAAGAGCCCATGAATTAATATAAAAAATTATATATATTTTTATTTTTGATGCTAGAACTGATGTCGACTGATGCTAATTATTGCTAGCTCTGATGCTAATTATTTCTAGCTTGGATGCTAACTATTTCTATCTTTGATGCTAATTATTGCTAGCTCTAATGATAGTTGACACTAACTATTGCTAATTTTTATGCTATCTTTGATGATAGTTCTAATGTGTCATATAACATCACCCATAGCATCAAGAAATAAAATAAATATTAAAAAAATACACTACACCTTGAGCCTTGCCATGACACTACAATGTGTTATTGTAGTGGTGTTCATCAAGGAAGGTAGGAAGAAACTCTAGATATTATGAATTTGTAGTTAATCCATTTAAAATGCATGATCTCTTGAACTCTTGTATAAATGCTTGAGCATCCTCATGAGATTGAGCAGCAAAAATAAGAATTTTACCCTTGATAACAAAATACTCTTGTAACTACAAGATTACCACTAATGAGAAATGGTCCTAACAATAGAACTAAAAATATCAACTATTTTAGCACATAAGGACTTATAATACCAAGACTTCCTCTTGCAATAATATTTCATCTTGATGCACTTCTTTACTTAGTGGTAATGCAATTTAGACACTAGGATCAACATGATAATTGTACACTAAAATAATGATACATTATTATTAATAAGAGTGAAGATACAAATACGAAAATAATTATAGTACAATGGTAATAAAATCTCAATGTGATGATAACAATGGACCTAGTTGTCCCATGAGGAGAACTACCACATGCTCAACTCAACAACCAATCCAACATAACCACTATCACAACCTCATAAAGAGAGCTTTCTTACAACAACACTTTGATCTTTTCTTCACTGGAATAAAACACAATATTTTGACACACTTAAGACACTTGAATTATGATACTAATACTCAAGACCAAACACTCATATAAACTTATTCACAACTCACTCACAAATTCAACTCAACTTGACTTGACTTCACTTGACTTGACTTCACTTGACTTGCACTTGAATTGTACTAATTGACTTGCTTTACATGCCAATAATACTTCTATATTCATATGCTAGAGAGCATATCTGTATTTTTCTACAACTTGGATTTTAAAATACATTATATCTCCATCCCTAAAAATATCTAAATCACTTTTAGAAATATCCATGAGATGCCAAATGGATCTTTTGGCACATAATCCTTTTCTAGAAATCCCTTTTAAATATCGATAACTACTTCTACACCATTACATGTCCTTGTGCCACATAATCCTATGGATAATTCTAGAATATATATCTTCTAAATATTACCCATGGATATTTCTTCCACTTACATTACTTACTTTTACCATTAACATTTTACTATTTACCATTTATCATTTACCATTTATTATATTAATTTGTACTAAACCTCATCAAATTAAAGATCCTATAGTATACTTTAACTACTAATCATGATTCATTATTACGTTGCTATCTCTTTATTTTGGTTATGTTGTTATTCCATTGTAGTTATCATTGTAGCTTATTGGTGGGCATCGTTATCTTGCACAATAAGCTAGAAGCTAGACACTATTATTGAATATGAAATATACCATATTCATAGAGATAATATACATTTAATATAAAATTTCAATAATGACAAGACCTGCATAGTTGCATGCAATTAGAATGATACATCCTTATGGAAATTACTCTAGAGTTGCAATGCACAACATAGATGGCGTGAAAAGATTCCCATAGGATCTCTAATATGATACAAGCATAATTAAGTAGTATGGAAATAATTATTTGTGTATCTCTACTATGTCATGATACTAAATTCTCTCCACTAGATGAGATCCCAAGATATGGGCTAACACCCTAGGTACCCAACATCCTTCACGAAGTACTCATGAGTATAATAGTAATTGAGATGTCCCTATAGTAAGGGGACAATTTTAGGGAGTGGTAGGCCTAGAAAGATACCATATAGAAACTCTATGAATCCTCGCAACCCCTCATTCCTTTCCTCTAAAGTGCCAATGAAGGATTATTAGGGTTAGTTTTTAACTACTTCATCAAATAAAAAAGATTAAGGGCATCCTTGATATATCCATGAATAACATATCTTCGGTTAGGATCCCATATCCTAAAATTTACTTATATTATCTATTTATTTTAATTATCGATATGTATCAATTTGTAAGGTGAGCTGACATATTTTGTAAGGCAAATTACCATTTTGTAATGAACCATTGATTAAGGTTAGTAGGACTATAAATATGGGTAGGAAAGGAATAGACATTATCTTAGAAAATATATTTTCTTTTGAGTTGTAAGGAGGTAGCCCCTTGAAGCGACTTGTGATTCATTTTTCTCAGTAAAGTTAATTTGGTGTTTCAATGCTTTTATTATTATTCTAAGTTATATTATTAGTTTGTACTAAAATATAAAAGCCCTGATCTTAAAACATAAAACCTATGATTTTTGTACTAATTGTTAACACCTAAAAAGGAATTTTATTTTAATTAAAATACCATTTTAGGTATTTGAAATTATTTATTTAATTAATTAAATAAATGCTCTTATTATCATGCACTCTTATCTACCTTTATGTTTTATGATAACAGGTCAGTCCAAAGATAAGCCCAAAAAGGAATCTTGGATCATGTGTACCATAAGCTCAAGGAGAAGCCTTGGCACTAGACCTGCTATCTATAAAGGTCGAAGGGTTGTGCAAGAGAAATCATGACATGATCTCGAATCCTTGATAGGTGGTAATATACTTATGTTAGTCTTGACTAATATTTTTAAATGTAACCTATCATATCTGATTTTTTTTATGCACTAAGCCTTGCATTCTTGTAATCTTTCCAACCCATTTATGTGTGGTATTTTGAGCATTGAAGGTATGATGAGGATATTGAGAAAAAGGAAAGCTAAACTAGAACAGTAACTAAAAAACATCTATAAGATCCTAGCACCATTCTTGGGTTGATTTCGAATTTATGGCTTCATATTTTAGGAAAGATCATCATTTATCCCCTCTTAGCTGAATATCTCCTTCCTTTTTCATGATAGGTAAAGTACAAGTTTGTATCTTTCGTTAATATCATTTGATAGGTTAAGGTTAATCATATCATTCTCATATTTTATGTCACTGCTATTTATTGTTATTTCATGATTAATCAATTGGTTAAATTAAATATTATTAAATAACCTTAATAATTATTATTTCGATTATAAGAATTGGTGAACTTGACTTCTTTTTGATGCATTGCTTTATCCTTCACTAATTGCACCAAAAACCCTAGGGTTTTTGGATAGGATTGATATTGTATTTCAAGTGTTTTATACATGGATATACCCATTGTAACAAATTAAGAACCTCAATAATATCTCATTATACAATCTAAGAAGACTAGAGCTTGGAAAAATTATGCGCATATGCCTAGGATAAAAGGTGAAAGAGTGCGCTACATCCTCCTATTGAATATGATAATGATCCAACAAATAGTAGTCATTTAGTTGATAATAATGATTTTAAGGATAATAACCATGATTTATTTGCAGATGAAGAACTTTCTTCTAATACTATCGAGAAAATCTTATCTAGTCCACAAGGTAGAAAATTGTTAGTAGAAAAAGAGTGTCTTCCTCTCCTTGTCCAAACCTTGTAAGATGTAAATACTAAAGTTATGCACCTCCTAGGGTCCACATTAGAAATTGATCCTAAATATGTCAAGAAAAAATAGATGATGAAAAAAATCTAAAATGGTATGACTATAATCCCTTTTTGATAAGCTTATAAATACTTCAAGCCGCCCTAGCAAGTTACCTCATTAAACTTCCAAATACCATTTCCTAATGATATCCCCAAGTCCTTGACCCAAAAATAGTTACCTCCTAGTCATATAAGTCCTAGTGACATCGATAAGCCTAGAACCATCACTCTATTACTTACTTCAGATCCCATACCAAATACAAAGATATCAAAGTCTACTGAAGCATAACACATAATCCAATAGATATTTCAATAATTTGATTAAGAATAGGAAGAAAACATTGATGAATATGAGTTAATTGATATTACAGGACATGAATTCCTTAATAGACTACTTATCCTTGATGTTTGGATGGATGAACTAGATCCAGCAATATAATCTGGTGAGATATGGAGATCCATATGGTCAAATGAAGAATTCAAAATATTAAGAAAAGAATTAATTTTTTATAAAAATCAATAGGTACTTTAGTGTAGCTTCACTAGAATGTAAACTAGAAATAGTTAGAAACTTGGTAAGAACATTAGAATAGGAAAAGTTACAATGTTTGGGATTATTTGTAGGATTAGCCAAATACAAGAACAAATATATCAAAAAACCATCAAGGTGAGTGTCTCCAAATAATTAATTCAAACAAGAATTCATAATTGAAGTAATAAAAGGACTATATAGACTTACATCAACAAATTTGCACCTATGATTTCAAGTGGAAATGAGCACCCCTTTTGTTATCACATCCACTAGAAAAGGTATGATAAACAGGTAAATTTTATAATGTTGGATGATCATTTTGATCCTAAAATACATATACAAAGGTATCATTTAGAAGTTATTTCATTTAAGAATGATGATGATTTATTAGCTAAATTGTTTCCTCTTAGTTTGTAGACATAACTACTCTTGTGGTTTACTAATCTAACTAATGAAAGTATTACATATTTTGATGACATAGTTGAGAAATTTCTTGATAGATATCACTTATACCTCATTTAGGAACCATATGCTTGGACATGTATACCTTGAAGCAAAATCCCAAATAACTCGTTAGTGATTTCATTATTGAATGGTCAAAAGTAGCTAACCAGGTCCACATCCCTAATAGAGAAAAGATGGATATCCTTTTTTGAGCATTGTTACCATCCTATAAAAATGATTTCTCCAATATTGATAGATGAGATGATTAATAAGGAAACCCATCATAAATCCTTCAATGAACCATTAGATCACATGAAGCAAAAGACAATCCTAAAATCCTTTTTTCCTAAAAATCCTAGGAAGGTATAAACCTAGCCTAAACTTGAAACTAAAATGATAACTAGAGTCAATAATGATGATATTGAAGTATGGGAATCTAGATGATCATGATGCAGAATCTAAATTATGTAAAATAAAAATAAACACAATTAAATAAACAATATACAATATATAATTAAATATACAATAGACACTATATTAGATTGCAAAATATATACATTAAAAGTGTGCACCCAATATGAAGTGTGTGTACAATCCTCCAAAGTAGATAGCAATAAATATTCAGAGGATTGGGATCAGAATCATGATTATATCACAACTAAAATTCATGTGCATGAACTAATATCTCAACAATCCAAGCCTAGAACCATCGATCTAGAAGACACATGTCGCTGATGACCTAAGAGAAGCACACTACTACCGGTGTATGAGAAGCAGATCACTGACTATGTGGAATGTGTCGAATTATGATGTGAGCCAAATATAGAACTTCTAGAACTCAAAGCATAACAAATTCTCAAGATAGATGGGGTCTAGATACACTGTTATATTTTACAACCACCTATCAATGTTCTTTATCAATATCAAAAGATTTTCGATGTGTGAAGATCAACCTATTTGCATGTTTATATAGCCTACAAAATACATAGAAAGGAGTGAAGGCCGATCTCATGCAATAATATAATGATTGTTATATTCAAGATACTTTAAAATAAGACCGATGATATATGATATAGCATTTAATATAACACATGGCATTGCATTATAATATCCTTTTATCGTGATATATGCAATATTGCACTAAATAATTTAAGAAGTCTAAATATGATTTATTAAATAAATAATAAATCATTTTTAGGCATCTACATTTTGCCCCTCTTTGGATATGAAATGAAAAGCATTGAAATTGCATAATCCAAAGAAGTCTAGATAAGAGAAGAAAATTTTTAATAGTAAAGCGAACTTCCCTATTTTGATCGATATTGTTTACTCAAAAAACAACCTTGCAAGCATGCAAAAATAAAAGCTATCACAACCAACAAAAAGTCTTTATTGATCTCTAAATAAACCTCAATTTTGATTACAAGTTGCCTCATAATGGAGGGCTTTAGTATAATGTGTAATATAGGCCTCTTGGAAGCCTTTCTTTATTGATGTCTTCAAGCTCTAGATACTGTTTAATTGAACCTACAACAAGAATAATTCTGATTCCTTCTTTCTTGCTAACTCCTTGGCTTCTCTTTTCTTTAATCAATTGCTAGTCTTGGAATCCTGCATCTATATAGACCAACAACCCATCAAACATACCTGCTCATGCTCTAAGAATATAATAAATAAACATGAAATAAACATGCATATAAGCAAAAATAGTAAACTAAAATGTACTTAGCAATCTATATATAATTTAGTAGCGTAAGGTTGCATTTCATCTTCTCACACCCCCTCTTTTTCTCTATGGGGGGGGGGGGGTCTTATTTATAGATTTTCCAAGGTAGTATTAGTTACTATTTTGGAAGGCAGGATTGGATGAAAAATCTCATTTGGCCTTGTCACAGATTATATCCATGTAAGGAAAGCATAGGATCAAGGATGACTCATCTTTGATCTGTTAGCTTGTTTCCTTGGGCACTTAATTTTTCTATTTTTTTCTTTATGTTTTTTGTTTACAGAATTGCTAGCGATTACCCATCGAGTGCCAGCAATCAGATATGATCATCAATGATTGTATTGGATCGCTAATGATCAAAATATTTTGGCAAATTTTATTGTTTGCCTAAAAATTTTATTCCCCTCTTTCATTTATCGAAAGAGGAGTCATTTTTAGGTGTCTACATTTTGCCCCTTTTTTGAAATAACCAACATTTTATAGGTGGAGATTATTTCAAAAAAATAAACCATTCTGAGAGGGGGTGCAATCAAGTCTTGGAATTGTATTTCTTGATCTTAAGTCAAGGTTTCGAGTTAACTCATTCTATATGAATAAGCTAAATTTGAGTGATTGGATTATGACTAAATCCATTTTTTGATCGTTTGTATTTGACATGTTTTGAAAACAATAAGGGTTGTAGTGCAAGGTGTAACTTAGATAGTTACCACTATACTGTTGTGCTATGTTGGCAAGGTATGGATGGAGCTTTAGCCATCAGGCATATGCCATAGCTAGCATGTGATAAAGAAGATCCCTTACGAATACAACAACTTGTAATCATCATGCTTTTATCTTAGCAAATAGGTTACTTAATGATCTTGCGCAAAAGTTCATCCAACAATTTTAATCATATCGAAACCCATCATTTTTTCAAATTTCATCTATGTACATTACATTATTGCATACATATAGAGAAATACCATCAAAATAATGGTAATACCATCTCCTAAAACACTACTATAATATCCTACAATACTACAAAAAGTTTGTAATGACTCTTGGTCTTCCTTCAAATCCTTACAATCCCAAAACTCTCTAAAACTCCATTGTAGAATCAAGAGAGTAGCATGCCTTTAAATAGGCTTGAAAACATCTCTAAGGTACCAATTGATGATCCTGAACTGATTAGCTACTTGAATCTTGAATGCCCCTTCAAATTCCCATGCTGACTCATCAAGAAGCATGTCATTAACAACTTGAAAATAGTAAATGTATGTTGTTAACAACATGGTTTCTGTAATAGATCCACTTTATATTTTAGTCTTTGATCAATATCCAGGCATAAATACCTCTAGAATGAGTATATCTCTTGTAGAGATAAGCCTGATATGATCCAATTAGAATCATTTTTGGTGGTAGGCTCATAGGAAGGGAGTAGATAAATATGAAAAAATATAATAGGAAACAATTTATAACCATTCCCAAAAATCTTTTTTGGGATAGTGATGGTATTTTGTCCATCATGCATAAGTAATATAGCTTTTAGGAGGAATCCTCAATGATGACTAAAGGTTTTGATCATTTTTACATGGGATATAGAGTGACAATGCTCCATCCAAAGGAGCGACACTCTATGAAAGTTAGGTCTTGTGGTCCCATTTGTGAGAATAGTTCCTCATTGATCTCTTTAAGCTAATTGTGAGATATGATCCATGTGATCATCGAGAGAGGATAAACAATGAGCTTATACAAAATACAAAGACACCAATCCGATCTCAACCCACCAACAGCACTAGAAACCTAGCAATGTTGTTTGGTTACTATTCTAGAATGCCTTATCATTTCACTCGATGTCATAATTTTCATTTCAATGTACATAATCTTTCTTATGAAGGGATGAAAGATCATAGGAATGTAGAGCTCAAAGTAAAACAAAATCTAGAGATGATAGGTGGTTTTAAGAAACACCAATCAAGATTGACACAAGTATATTGCCACCTATCAAGGATTCAAGATTATATAATTTCATATCATATATTTTAGCATGCACAACCCCTCCACCTTTATAAGCAACAAGTCTAGTGATAAGACTCCTCCTTAGGCTTATTGTGATGTGGACCCAACCTGTTACTACAAAACATAAAGGTAGATGAGATTACACATACAAAAATGCATTTATTTAATAAATTATTTCAAATACCTAAAAGGTTATTTTAATTAAATAAAATTTCATTTTAGGTGTTAAAAATTATAAAAAGGGACATTGTTATGAGGGATGCAAATTGATTTCATCATTTTAAACATGGAGAATTCTCTTATGGAGATTCATATACAATAATTTTAAAATGGTTTTTAATTAAATTTTATATTTATGAATTCTCTAATGGAAATGTATGTAAAACTTGAAATTGTTAAAAATAATAAACAAGGCTAAGGAAGTTTTTTGATAAGATGCATGATGCTAAAATAGTTTCATGGACTACAATGATTGAAGAATTTGTAATCCATAGCTTTACAAACAATATATATATATACAAACCTTGCAAATGTATAAAGGAATAAACCTTCAATTCTTCTTCCTCATGTCCATAAGATTTGAATAAATGTCAATATTGTATTAGGAGTTATCATGGTATAAGAATTCAACCATGCTTAAAACTACACAACATAATCTTATTCAATACAACATAACCACTTGTGTAATAAAGATGAACTCTAAAGATATTACCCCAAAAATAATTAAGAAATAAAATAATCAGCTAAAATATTGGAACCCCATCAAAGGATTTTGATTGATCTTTTGATGTGACCTACAAATCATATTAGAATATAAAGTGTATCAAATTAATTATAGGTACAAATAATGGAATTTGGAATCACATAAGGAAAAAAATATCTAGTGCTAAGATATTTTTCATTACCAAAATTGAAAGCATATATTTTTTGCCTTCGACTCTAAACTAAGTTTAACAAGTGAAGAACTTGTATTGATTTTGCCTTCGACACATATATTTTTTAATTTTTTATGGTTTTTAATGGTTTTATATTATTTTTTATATTTTTCATGATAATTTTGATATGAGCATCTTTTGAGCACATATGTTTTGTTTGGACTATAATTTTTTGTTTTTAGTTGAGTATTATTGATTGTTCAAAAGATATATACAAAATTTTATAAATAGTTTTAATTACTCTATTTCATTTCGGATTTTCTCATCAATACTTACAATTAATTGTAGGCCTAATTCAACCTAAAGAATTTTTGACACACTCCAAAATTTTGTATTTTTAAATTTTAATTAGAGACTTTTAATAAAGCACATAGGAAAGATCCTAGGTATTTCTCTTGTTGAAATACTTGTATAACTTGTGCATTTTAATGAAATCCCCTTTGATTTTTTTTTTTTAAGGTTTGGGTTACGACTCAAACTCATCAGTGTTTGAATACGTTAAGTAATAAAAAGAAAACTATTTTACCTATCACTTTCTAATTTGTTTTTTAGTGCTAGGTTAGATCTTTTGTTTCCCCTACCCCACCATCTGAGCGTTTGACCCCATACTTCTCATTTTCCCTATTGATTGGAGCCATGATGCCTCCACGAGGATGATCTACACCATGCAAGAGGCCTATGAGGGAATAGGTAGGTTTTGAAACCCCCTTTTTATTTTTTGCTTATTAATCTATTTATACTCCATTTTTGAAAAAATAGAAACCGTAGGATACTTAGGAATAGTATTTAGAGGTTTTGTAACCATTTATTTTTTCTGACTAAGCTAATTTTTAACATCTAGTTAAATTTTCAAAAACCTCGATCATGATCATTGGCCAGAGCCAAAGGGTTTTAGGATCACCAACATTCGAGTATAGAACGTTGGCAATTCTAGACCCTGATCATCCAATCACTAACATTTGCATTTTAATTTTAATTTTATTTTATTTTTAACTTACTTTATTATTAATTATTGTTAGGTTCAAGACATATTTGATCCTAAAGGTATATATTCTTATATACTCAAGGATGACCATATTTTATTGACTACTATAGATCAAAATTTTCTTTATGCAGTTGGATTTGGAGCTGGGCCCTACATGGGTCATATTCATTGGAACTACCCTATATAGGATGAGTAGTGCCCACTAAACCTGTAGGAATCACCACCTAAGCCACCCTACAAATCTCATATGATCCCATTGGTTGTTGCAAAGAGACTCCACCTATCTTGCTACGGCTATGAGATGTAGCTGATCTAACAACCTTACCCTAAGTACTAATAGTTTGCTAGGATCCATTAGGTGCCTGATAAATTGAGACATCCATAGGGATGTATGTGACGGGAGGAACTAGATATAACATGCTCAGGACATATAGAGTTACCCTTTTCAACCATGTTTGCACAACAGAGGAGTAGGAATCCCTCTATTGAAGAATCCCTTGAACAAATACTGATGGTTGACCAACTACCCCTACATATGTACTAGCTCCCTTAGTCTATGTAGAAGCTTGAGCCTCATCCCTCTCTTAATGATATCTATCTCTCTCAACTCTATATCGATACATATGAGCACTAAGCTAAGAAACCTGGTATCTCAACTCGTAGATATCTCCCAAGAGCGCATCAACACTAGGTACCTACGGAGGAGGAGCTCTACTTCCTCTCACACCTCTAGTAGAAGTACCTACCTTGGTCTCCTCTCCTTGACCAGCTATGTACTTTTTCTCGTACATCCCCTTCTCCTTGACCATTGGCTCATCCATCACCTGCTCCTCATCCCTCTTCTTAGCTACCTCCTACCCAACCTCCATAGCTACCTCAAGCTCAACTACTCACTAGCATACCCTATGCTCTGGTGTGCGATTATCCTCATCCTATTGCTCTACCTACCACCAAGAATCAAAAGCCTT
>Ga0073774_1000160_pt1 | contig 15483 bp, 18 predicted proteins | sample InSIn5gowninarea_FD_77487 | JGI IMG/M metagenome (GOLD analysis project Ga0073774, IMG submission 77487) | Clean room microbial communities from NASA Spacecraft Assembly Facility at Jet Propulsion Laboratory, Pasadena, California, USA -... ... | reverse complement strand
TCGAACTTCTTCCTGATAAGTTTACCTTACCAGAGATCCATAAACTTTACGAGACCATTTTAGGAAAGTCGCTCCATAGCCGAAACTTTGCCAGAAAGATGATGACTACAGGGATTATTAAAAAATTGGGTGAAACAAAGAGTATTGGTGCACACCGGTCGCCCTTCCTATATGAATTCGATAAAAAGAAATATGAGGCGGCATTGAAGAATGGACTTTTTCTGGCATTTTAAAAATCAAAACAAGCCGGTTGGGAGAATACAGAAGTGGAACTGCATATTGCCTTTTTACGTTAATTCACCTCCTACAATAAAAACTGCTATTCTTGAATATACGTTGAGCCTGTACTTCCAGAAGGTTGCAATGAAACAGCTAACAATTCCGTAAATACTGGTACAACTGGTTTGTACAAAAATTCAGGTTACTATTATTCCCTCTGGCAGAATATTCTTTGTGCCATTCGGGAGTTAGGAATTGGGCTGGTGGCTTATGCCCCCTTGAGCCGGGGATTTCTAACCGGGGCGTTCCAAAAGCCTGAAGACATAAAGTATGGTGGTGCCCGTATGCAACGCTACCAGGGCGACAACTTTTACAAAAATGTGGAGTGGGTAGAAAAAATAAAAACGCTGGCTGCAGAAAAGGGCTGCACACCATCACAATTAGGCATTGCCTGCGTGCTTGCACAAGGTGAACATATCATTACCATACCCGACGCCAAACGCATACAATACCTGGAAGAAAATATTGCATCGGAAAGGGTGAAACTTACCGCTGACGACTTACAAAGCATGGAAGCTATTATGCCGGCAGGCAGTCGTGTCAGACGCTCGTTATCCAGAAATGTTCATGAATGCGTTGAACCAGTAGGTGGTGTTTATTTCTTTTTTCGTCACCAGCATTCTTTCTTAAATCAACATCGTTGTGTCACTCACTTGTACTTGTAGTAATTGGCTAAACAAGAATGCCAAGGGTCGGTGCCCGCTTACATAGCTAATATGGGGAGACACCAGCAGGAGCAAACAGATATTCCTTTCTAAGCATTTATTTCTTGTTATCGGCTTTGTAATTCTATAGCCGGACGCAGTTCTACTATCATGTTAGATAAAGTGATCTCGGTGAAACACTTCACAATGGGGAAATGGGGACTTTTAATTTCGACATGTTTAAACGATATTTGGTGTATGCTCGGTGAGAATCATTTGATTGCAATCGGTATAGATCCCTATACGTCTTCTTATTTCCCTAACCTTAATGGTGCAAAACGGGATGCCGAAACTTTTGCCGCGATATTAACGGATAAATACGGATTCAGTTTAGTCGGTGCTTTATACAATGAAAAAGCAACACGTAGCGCCATGTTTCAGGTGTTGCGGGATTTAGGTAAGAGTGTGCAGCCGGACGATAACGTGGTCATTTACTTTGCTGGTCACGGTTATTTTGATCATGATATTCATGTAGGTTATTTGGTTCCCTATGATTCAGATGCATATCCAGAAACAATGCTTCCGAACTCTCATCTTATTGATGTTATGAAAGGCATCAAGGTTAAACATGTTTTACTCATTGCCGACTCCTGTTTTTCTGGAAGCCTGATCGAACAGTCCAGAAGCGGCAATAGTTTGCAGCACGACGAACTTGAAAAAAGAAATTCGAGGTGGATCATTACTTCCGGCGCATTGGAAACGGTAGGTGACGGTAAAGACGGTGAAGGCAGTTTATTTACCCAAACGCTTTGCGAAATACTAACAGCAAACGAGCTGCCGACCCTTTCAGCCGGTGAGGTATTCTCTTCGGTTCAGGAAAGAATGCAGTATTCATCAAAGCAACAGAGACCAAAAAGAGGCATCGTAATCTGCCCAGCTAATAAGGGCGGAGACATGATCTTCCGTACCAAGACTTCTCACAGCATCATTAGCGTCGCGGAAGAAAATCCGGAAGAGATCATTAAGCCGGAATTCAAAATACCTACAGACACAGTCAAAGGATATATTTCCCGCAGCGTCACGAAATATGATCATACACTCCCATCCTACGAACCCTTCGGCAGATCCGAAACAGGCACCGGTTATTTGAAAGATGTTATCGTCAACGATAAAAGAGTAGTATTGCTCGGCAGTGCCGGTAGCGGAAAATCAATAGAGTTGCAGCAGCTTGCCCTGTCCATTCAAAATGACACGTCCTCACCTTTTGTTGCGATTTATAAACGGTTCAATACCTATACACAAGAATCGATCGACGAATATCTGCCGAGCGGATGGAGCAAAGTACCTGAAGCTGCCGCGGTTGTTTTCTTAGACGGATTAGATGAGATCCAGCCTTCTTCTTTTCACTTCGCGCTTCGCAAAATCCTTTCCTTCAGTGAAAACTATCCGCAGCTTCGCATGATCATCTCCTGCCGAACCAATTTTTATGATCTGCCTTCACCGGCTGCTCCGAAAGGATTACTGGAAGGGTTTTCCGTTTACCTCATTAATGATATTTCTCCGGGAGAAATCAAAAGATACGCAGATGAAAAGCGGCAGACAAGCGGCGAAGCATTCCTACGCGCAGCCTTTGATGAAAACCTGTGGGATCTGATACAAAAGCCTTTCTTTTTGCAAATACTGCTGGATAGATTTAAATCGACAGGTAACCTGCAAGGCGGCAGAGACAAAATTATGGAAGGGGCGCTGCTTGAATATTATCACGCGAACAAAGCGCATTACCTGTTAACCAAGCCATCCGGGAGTCAACATCTCATCTTCTCTAAGTTAGAGAGGATAGCCTTCGTTATGGAAATGATGGGTAGAAATTATATTGAAAATGAAGAGCTGCATCAACTCTTTCCAAAAGAACAAGATTATGAAGATTGTAAATCTTTGCCTGCTTTCAAAAAAGATCCCGATCACAATAGGTGGATGTTCGAGCACAACAATCTACAAGAATACTTAGCAGCCCGTATTCTTAGCAGACAGGATGAAGAGAGCCTGATTGAGGTTATCAGTCTTTCACTCGGCTCAGAAAAAAGAGTCAAACCCACTTGGGTAAATACCCTTTCTTTTCTTATGTCCATGCAAGAAGAGCACGGCAATCTGATTGAATGGATCATCAAACATGATCGAGAAGTGTTGATCCGATTCGAGCCGGATCGGGTAAGTGATGAACTCCGTAAAAAGATCTTTAAAGATATTTTCAATTATTACTCAGATAAGGGCATTTGGTTAAGCTCCAACAAATTTTCCGATAAAGATCTCGCTCGGTTTGGTGCATTTGCCGAGTTGATCGATTTTTTGATTGATACGCTGACTGACAAAGGGCTCAATCGGGTAGCACGACTCAACGCAGTACATGTATTGGGTGATTATGACTACAGCCCATTTCCAGAAAAGAAGAAGAGGGTGACCGATGCGTTGGCAACAATGATTGAAGAAGATTTTTCAGCCAATGATATTCATACCATCATCGGCAACCTGGCAAATGTCGGCGATGTAGATCCTGCCATCGTTTATCATATCATTAGTAAATATCGACGACATAAGAATGAATATCTGCGCGCAGCGCTGTATCGTCTCTTGCACAGGACGGGAAGCGGGGGCAAATATATTGATGTGCTGCTTGAAGGTATCCATCCTTCCCAAATACAGGACCCAGTTGAGGACCGAGAGGGCGTAAACCTGATGGACGAAGATTTTCACCTGCAGCAAGCCATTGAATCAATCACCGAACCGGAAGCACTCAAAAAATTAATTGCCGCTTTTTCATCCATGCAAGTTGAAGGCAATTTTTACACTTCCGACAAGAAAGAAAGTATAGAGGCAATCATCCAAAATGCCGTTATTGCACATCAGTCAGACACATCCGTTTACGAAGTGATGTTCGATTATCTGATTATCGTGTCCGGACAGTTGCAGCATGATATTGGAAAAAAACTGGTCCGATTCTTTGAAGCTACAGACACCCGCGAAAGGACCTTCTTCAGTATCTGGGAGAATAAAAATTTGAAGCCGCACGACAAAGGGGAGGCAATCAGTTTTCTGATAGATCAAAAAATCATTGACCGCTTTATCGAACTATACAATGCAGACAAGTTCTCCGATACAGACCTACTTGATTTAAGGTTGCTGCTGCATTACAATTGGACCAACAATCCTACCGCAGCAAGTTGGGTTGCTGATTTGGAAAAAGTCGGCAAGGTCAAAGGGGTAATCTTTACAGAGCCGGCAAGACCTGACTATGAGAAGCTAAATAAACTTAAAACACAAAAAAGCTTTGATGTATTGTTCGATAAAACAGAATTTACCGCAGAGATCATAAAGATCTTTTCCGCTGTCGGCCGAGACGAAATTCGTTCGGAAGATCTGCTCAAATTGAGAAGAGATGAAAGATCCAGTGACGCTGCTATGTTCGTTCGCAGTGCTCTTCGCCTAATTGACGATTTTCTTCATTCAGCCAATTGGGTTAGTCTGGACACAATCGTACAATGGATCGCGGAAAGCGAGCAATTCGAAAATTGGCGGGTGGAACAACTCTATCAGTACCTCAGTGGATCGCTTGCGAAATATATTGATATCAACGATGATCAACGGAAATTCATTGAGGACAGAGCTCATAACCAAAAAATGCAAAAAAGATTCCTGTGGTTCTTTTTACATCATTTCCACTTCTCGCTATCAAAAGAACAGTTGCTCGAGCTGACACAGTATCATGACTTTAATGCGCATGCAAAGTTTGAAGAGCCGGGGTCTATTGAAATGCTTGCTCCGTTGATCGATGATCAAGCGGCGTTGAACAAACGTGTAGAGGAAAACCTGCACAGAACAGACCTGCGCTCATTTATTTGGGTAAGCAATGCGGCCTATGCCTTGCGTCAAAATTTGCGAAAAGTCTATTTGATCATCGTCGAACACCTGCAACAAGCAAAGGAAAGAGAATATCAGTTTTACGACCTATTGAAATTTTGGTTTGACAAATCGAAGGACTATGCGAGGATGAAGATCTTCATCCAGGAAGCTGCGAGTGAAGATATACGTGATCAAGCTATTTCACTTTTAATTGACAGCGGCAAAGAAAGAGATTTTATTATCCAACATTTACTTACCCTACTGCATGCTAAAGGCGCTTCCGCCGAAGAACGAATTTATGCAGCACGTCTTTTGATGAAAGTCGGTAACATTGAAGGTTTTCACTGGATTGCCACACATATACTGCAACAAAAAGATCCTAGCACTGATTTTTCGCAACTGCTAAATTATGCGAGCAATGTGAAAGAGCTCGGCAGCCTCAATGCTTGGATGCAGCTATTGTATTTAGCTAAACAACCGGCTTTCCAGACAGATAAATTCAATTCGTTGGAAAGCAGTGTTAGTGCCGCGTTATTCAGTATTGGTTCTGCAAGCAGTGAAAATTTTGCAGCCGTAGCAGCAGCCGTGCGGAAATTTGTTTCACTGCATCCAGAAGTTCCGGATTTAAATTTCATGGAGTTCTTACTTCAACGAATTGAGCAACAGATAAATACGGAACACTCAAAACAGTACACATTGAAAGACGCTGTGGCCGCTTATCAGACGTTCGAGCAATAAGAAGCTGAAACATGTGAGCAGCGGTCAGCATTCATTTCCGCCTTTGCAGGTGTTACTTGCACCGCCGCCGTTGCAGCGTGTCATCTACTGCAACTAAAGCAGAGCCTGTCGCAGTAGTAGCCAACGCTAAAGTCGTTGGTCAAAAGACACAACAACGGCTTTACTGTTCACTTGGCGAAGCAACCTACAACCGTACAAGTGAGTGACCCTTCGATTCCTCAGGGTAAACTCCACGATGTTTAATCAAAAATCTACTGCTGGCTACATAAAAAAGCAAAAGCTACCGAAGTGGCTTTCATTAAACCTTTGCTTTAAGTATTTAAAACTGCCAGCTCTCCGTAGTGTTTCGCAGGACAACCACGGAGTCAAATAACAATCCAGACTGTGCCTCGTATTTGAAAAACTGATGTACCTGTTCTTTGAAAAGTTTGTATTTTGATACAAATAATAATTCGTTAGTTTAACAAGAAACCACAAACATTTATTCTCCATGTATAATCAACTTATCCGGTCACGCAATGGTTATTTCATGAAGCTGCCCGCGATGTGCTTTTTTCTCAGCGCATTGGTTTTGCTGGCTTCCTGCCATAGTTCACCGACTGAACACTACGGCTTCATTACGCGACTTGGCACCGATACAATTGCCGTTGAAAGTGTAACCCGGGAGGGCAATATGGTAACAAGCGATGAAGTTGACCGGTTTCCACAAGTGCGGGTACGGCATACTGTAATTGACCTGAACCCGGACGGCAGTATCCAACACCTTGTTATGGACATTCATTCGCCCGGTGAGCCGGCAGATCGGCGTGAACTAAAAGTAACAGCCGATGTTACTGCTGATAAAGTGCACATCTCAAAAACGGATGGCACGGGCACATTGAACCGTGACTTTGCAACAGGTGGCGGTATAGTAGAAGCGCACGTGCCGCAAATGTACAGCCTCTATGAGCTTTACTTCTCGGCGGCACTAAAGCATGCGGCAGCATCAAAACTGGAAGCTGGTAAACCAGTGCAAATGCGGCAGTTTTATATAGACAGGGAATTTGACCGCTTTCCATTGGGAAGAGGTCGTGTAACACCGCTTGGTAGTAGCAAGGTGGAGATAACGCACGACTGGCTTTCCGGCACCGGGGGAGGCAACAATGGACTCAACCTGGCATATGCTCAGCTACCTGGGTCACCGTACGACATATAAGGTAGAGGTGAGCCGTCTCGCCTCACCACCCGACGTAAAAAGCATCGCTGACCGGTTTGAAGCTGCGGAGGCAAAAACCGGCATCGTGAATCAATTAAGCGTACGGGATACAATGCGGGCACAAATTGGCAATGCGATGTTTACTGTCGATTACGGCCGGCCACTTATGCGAGGACGCAAGTTGCTGGGTGATGTGTTACCCTACGACCGTGTATGGCGCACAGGAGCCAATGCAGCAACGCAGTTTACAACGTCGTTGCCGGTAAAGCTTGCCGGAATGCAAGTACCCGCCGGAACCTATACATTGTGGACCGTGCCACATACAGCCGCAGTCGACCTGGTCATAAACAGGCAGACTGGCCAGTGGGGCACTGAATATAACCGCTTACTTAACCTGGGCACAGCAAGTATTACCAGCCAGACACTTCCTGCGGCGGTGGAAAAGTTTACAATTTCCATCATTCCGGTTAACACGAAGCATGGAACATTTATAATGGAATGGGGTTCTTTTAGGTGGACGGCACCAATAGAAGTGCAATGAGAAGTTTTGCACACCAAACACCCCTGCTCTCCGTAGTGTCTTGTCCTGCAGGGGTCTCCTTCAGGGCTTTTGAGTATAGCCAACGGACCCCGCATGAGAAAATTTGCTTGATGTCCCTATTTTTTGTTGAGCTGGCTTATTGCTAATTTGCTCTTAGCTTCTACCGTACAAGTGAGTGACACAACGATGTTTAATTGAAACTCTACTGTTGGTTACATAATAAAAACAAAAGCTACCGAAGTAGCTTTTTTAGATTAATGAGATTTTAAGTGAACTATTTTACCCGCATTCCTTTTAAAACATCACTCCATCGTTCAAGTTCAGATAACATAACCACTGCCGATTTTGTTATTGTTTCACCAGGCACAAAAGTTCCGGTGTCATCAATAAGGTTTGCAAAAAAAGGTATGTTGACCTGGTCAACCACTGGCATCATGTGAATTGCTGTAACAACCTGCTTTAGCATTTGCGTTGACCGTAGCCCACCGGAAACACCGCCATAGCTTACAAAAGCGACAGGCTTTTGCATCCACTCATTGTATAAGTAATCAATAGCGTTTTTAATTGGAGCCGGAAAACCAAAGTTATATTCACCCAAGACGATAATAAAAGCATCTGCGGCACTAATTGTCTCACTCCACTTTTTTGTATGCTCGTGCTGATACTTTTGAAGACGAGGATGATTTGGTTCATCCATAAAGGGTAAATTGATTTCAGCTAAATCCAATAGCTCGATATTATACTTGTTATTATGCTTCGCTAATTCTGTTATCCAATTTGCAACAGCAATTCCCTTTCTACCTTCTCTCGTAGTTGAGGTAATAATTTTGATGATATTCATAGTAATTTTTAATTGGTCAATTGTTATTTCTGGTTAACAGGTGTTTCGATGACAAGGAAGTGGGCACCGGCTTCACAGTGAATAGGAACAGTACCTGTTTCCCAAACACCGATGGCATCCCGTTCGTTAATGTCTGTGCCATCTACTCTTATTTTTCCTTCGATGGAGAAAATGAACAGGCATTTGTTGGCAGGATTTAAATTGTAAACGACTTCCTGTTCTGTATCAAACTGGCCAAGAGAAAACTTTGCATTTTGATTTATCCAGCAATGTTCTAATCCTTCATCGCCCGATATAATTGTTTTCAGTTGGTTCTTTCTTTTTTCTTTTGGAAAGCTACGCATCTGGTAACGTGGAGTGATGTTTTGCAGCTTGGGCATAATCCAGATCTGCAGAAAGTTTACATCACCTTCGCCGATGTTATATTCTTCGTGCCGAAGACCACTGCCTGCACTCATAATTTGCACACCACCTTCTCCAATTGTAGTGCTGTAGCCTAAAGAATCAATGTGGTTCATCTTCCCTTTAAGTAATACAGAAATGATTTCCATATTTACATGAGGGTGGATACCGAAGCCTTTGCCCGGTTCAACATAATCATCATTAAAAGCGAACAGGGTTCCAAAAGCGCTTTTTGTTGGATTATAATAATCACTGAAACTGAAATAAAAATTGCTCTTTAACCAGCCAATGTCTTTAATGCCGTTTTCTGATTTTGAAAAAACTTGTGTTTTCATTTTTTTATTCATTAAATTTTTTGATTGCAATTGCCCAAAAGATCCATAACAGCATACATATAACAAGCGATAAAATTGCAGAAAAGAATGCAACAACAAAAGCGGCTACGTATACAGGAAAGCCAATTAAATAAATCTTTCGGAATGATTTTATAGTGTCATTACTTACACCAGGTTTAAGAGAATGTGCATTGCTGCTTGCTGCATACCAAAGCCAATTGTAGGATATATTGATAAGAATGAAAAGCCCGGCATAAACGGCTACAGCAGTATTGACACCGGGGGTATTAAAATATTCTGCAATTAAAGAAGTAGGATATGGCACAGCGACTACAAGCAGCAGCATGAAACCATTTGCAAACATGATACTGCTCGTAGTTTTATGAATGTGCCGGAAGATAGCATGGTGGTTCATCCACATAATGAGAACACTAAAGAAGGAGAGAATGAAGGCTAAATAGGAAGTCCAGTTGTTTAAAAATGCCTGTGTCAAAACAGCATTGTTGGGTAGATGTTCTATGCGTGGAAAAGGTAACTCTAAGGCAAGAAGGGTAATAGCTATACTAAACACCCCATCACTGAATGCTTCTATCCGTATGGTTTCTTTTTCGTCGCTCATGCTAAGGTGATAAATATAGACTTCCTTATTATCGGTTTAAGATTTCTGGTTTTATGCCCCTTGCCTGTAGTGTCCTCTACCAACAATATTTCACCCGCTTTAAAAGTTTTCTTATCACCAAGTGAAGTTTCAATTTCAATTTCTCCATCTAAAAGGATAATGTATTGCTTTTGAGGTGCTGTATGGAAATCCCAATCATACGATGGATCAACCTCACGAAATACAATTCCTTTAGCAGAAAATTCGTCAGATAATCTTCCTACACTTCCTGCATCTCGTAATGGTATGTTCATTTCTTCAAAATGACTATCGCCATTGCTATCACTAAATACACGTGTCACCTTAAACATTCTATTGCTTATTTACTCAACATTGAAAACCAGTTTTTTTGCACTAACTATTTCATCCTGGCTAATAGTATGACCCATATTGTTATAAACCTTTTCTGTAACAAAAGCATTCATATTTTTTAAAATATTAGCACTGGCATAAATTCTTTCAACGGGCACATGTGGGTCAGGATTACTTGAGCCTATAAACACAGGGGTACCTTGAAAAATCACCTTTATAGTTATCATTGTATATTTTATCATCAATAAGCCCGCCAGTAAAGGCAACAACTCCACCGTATTTATTTGCATGCCTTGCTACAAATTCCAATGTTAAACACGCACCTTGTGAAAAGCCGGTAAAGTAGATATTTTCTGAAGGAACCCCTCTGCTATATACATCGTCTAATATTTCCTTCAGTAATGCTAAAGCTGATGAAAGCCACGGTTCATTTTGCGGAGGAGGAGCAAGAAAAGAATAAGGATACCATGTATTGTTGGTTGCCTGAGGTGCAATCAGTAAAAACTCTTCTACGTTCAAGTATGATGACACGGATAAAATATCTTCTGCGCTTCCACCTCTGCCGTGTAGCATTATCAAAACTTTACTTGATGCAGTTAATTCCTTACCTGCGGTTACTATATTTTTTTATGCATGATTATCTGTAACTGTCTATGTTGATTGATATTGGAGGTAGCTTTTTTTCTATGCTTGCCCTATCTCCTTCAAATTGTGACGGCAACTTCAATGCTTCGCCTAAATGTTGTGCTGATTCATCAACAGCAAAGCCAGGTCCGGACGTTGCTACTTCAAACAAAACACCTCCTGGTTCACGGAAATAAATAGAAGTAAAGTAGTTTCTATCCAATATCGGGGAAGGGTTAAGCATACGCTTTACAATCCTTAATCTTACATCAGCTTGCGTTTGTTTATCAGGCGTAGCGAAAGCTATGTGGTGAACTGTGCCACTACCAGCATGACCTTTCATACTGTCGGGCGAACAAAGTATGTCTACATAGTTTCCGGGAGTATTGGTTGCAGCAAAACGAAAGCGGTTACCTTTTTCTATAATTAATTTGTGGTCTAATTGTTCAGTTAATAAACCGGCAGTTCGTTCATAACCTTCCTCCCAAATCTCTACACTATAAAAACCTTTAATTGAATGTTCGACGGGGATATGGCCAAGAGTAAAGCCGGGTCTTACATCATTGTCATTAAAAACAAGTTCAAGACCCAATCCATCTTTATCTTCGAAGTAAACGACTGTCTCGCCATCAAACCTTTCTTTCGGAGCTTTATGATCTACACCGAAACGGTCCAACCGGGTTAACCAGTAATTTAGAGAGGAAGATGAAACAGAGAGTGTAGCGGTGTTAAGCATTCCTCTGCCTTGCCTTCCATTTACCAATCCAGTATATGGAAAGAAAGTTAAAATGCTGCCAGGACTACCGCCTTCATCACCATAATAAAAGTGATAGACATCAGGACCATCAAAATTCACTGTTTTCTTTATCAGGCGGAGCCCTATATTCCAACATAAAAATCAATGTTGTTTTGGGCATTGCTTGCAATTGCGGTTACGTGGTGAATACCTGTTATTAACTGTTCCATAATGGAGAGTGCGAATAGTTATAAAATTAGGAAATGCCATTTGTTCTAAATGAACTCGTTTCATTATTCAATCAGCGTTACCACCTCACTCGGTTTACTTAACAACCTGTCGACAGGGCAGACCTTTGAAATTTCCAATAGTCTTTTTTCTTGTTCGTCCGTCAATTCTCCGACAAACGTTATTGAACAGAAAAACGTGTTAAGCCCTAAAGGCATTTGGTCGCCTTTTACCATGCTTACCTTAACCTTTATTTCATCGACAGTCCATTTCTTACGGTTAGCATACATTCTAAGCGTTATTGCTTTGCAAGATGCAAGTGCCATGCACACGTATTGAGCCGGGGCTGCTCCTTCATCATTGCCGCCAAATACTTTGGGTTCGTCAGCTATGTATTCACGATCATCGGCGAAAAGCTTGGTTGTGTAAACCTGGCCTTTGTTATTAGCTTCCGCGGATGCAATGATTTTTGTTTTGTCCATTGTTCTTGCTTATGCAATTGCTTTCTTTTTACTTAAAACTAAATCTATGTGTGCTTTCAAATTCTCTATTGTAACAGATCCTTTTAGCTTTTTCCCGTTAATAAAGAATGCCGGAATTTCTTCAACTCCCAACCTTATACCTTCTTTAAGATCGTCCTGAACAAACCAACCAAACTTGCTGTTTATTACGTTATCTAAAAATGCTTTATTGGTTACGCCAACTTCTCTTGCATAAGACTTTAAACTGATGGTACCTAAGTTCCATCGATTGTTTAAAAGCACTTCATGCATCTCCATAAACTTTCCTTCCTGTGCTGCACCTATCGCAGCCTCCGCTGCCTTGTGCGCTTTTTGATGAACCTTCAGTAATGGAAAGTGACGGAAGGAGAACTTCACCTTTCCCGTCATACGTTTCCAAAATTTCTTTAACCATCGCATGAGCTTTTAAGGCTGCTTCGGTTTCATAATCTGCAAACTCCGTTAAAGTGACCGGTGCTTTAGGGTTTCCGATGAATATGTCTTTAGGTTCAATTATTGGAGCTTCTTCTTTTTTGCCTATCATTTGTCTTCCTTTTCATCTTCCTCTTTATTCCATACGTCCGCATACTCATCAGGATGTCTTCTAAATTGAGCATGAACATAAGGACAAAGTGGAATTACTTTTAAATTATTCTTTCGTGCATGTTCTACCATTGCCGTGAGCAGTTTTTTAGCTTCTCCTTTGCCTTGCGCATTTGTAGATACTTCAGTATGATAAACGGTAAGATTTGCACCGGAGATACCTACTACCATTTCACCTAATTGTTCAGCGCCATCCATCTGATAGAAAGCTCCATGATTTTTCTCGTTGAGACTTAATTTTACCTCATCCATAAATATCACTTTCAGATTTTGCAATTGTTACTGAAGTACGGGTAGCACTTTTTCTATTTCCTTTCTGCTTCTTTCGTACTGCTTTGGCAACTTCAGCGATGTTCCAAGTTCATTTAAAGGCTCATCTCTTGTAAAGCCCGGGTTATCGGTAGCTAATTCAAATAACACGCCACCTGGTTCCCTGAAGTATAATGAGAAAAAATAGTCTCTGTCTATTTTAGGAGTTATACCTAAACCTTTGCTTGCTATCTTCTCCCTGAACTCCATTAAAATATTATCGTCTTTTACACGAAAAGCAACGTGGTGATTAGTACCTGCCGCACCTTTTCCAGGAGCTAAATTTGGCGCTTCAATAATATCTACAACAGAAGCATTATTAACTGCGTCTGTGATAAACCGGTAACGGTTTCCTTCCTGCTTCAGTAATTTGTAGCCAAAGATGTCTATAAGAATTGAGGCAGTGGGAGTAACATTTTTTACTGTCAACGTTATACTATGAAAACCTTTCGTTGCTACATCTGCCTTAACATCACTTGTTTCCCAGCCTTTTCTATTATCATCAGCGCCTGGAACAATAAGGTCTAATTTTAAACCGTCCGGATCTTGAAAAGAAAGAAATTGTTCACCAAATCTCTCTTGCAGCGTCTCTTGTTTTACGTTGTGTTGTTTAAAACGTTCAACCCAAAAATCAAGGCTACCTTCCGGTACTGAATAACCGATGTTTGTTGCCATGCCAGTGCCTGTATAACCTTGTCCTATGCCTTCCCAGGGAAAAAAGGTAAGGATAGTTCCGGGATTACCTACTTCGTCTCCATAGTAAAAGTGGTACGTACCGGGATCATCAAAGTTGACAGTCTTTTTTACCAACCTTAGCCCTAACACCTTGGTATAGAAATTATGATTACGTTGAGCATTACCGGCTATTGCAGTAATATGGTGAAGACCCAAAATCCTGTTTTCCATAACTTGTAATTAAGCTTGTTTTATTAATTGCACCTCTGCATGCATTTTTATTTCATCGCTTACCACCACACTTCCTGCTTCGGTTACAGCATTCCAGGTTAAACCGAATTCTTTCCTGCTTATTTTACCATCTACAGAAAAGCCGGCTTTTGTTTGTCCGTATGGATCAACTACAATGCCAGCATATTCAACTTTTAAAGTAATTGGTTTTGTAACTCCTCTAATGGTTAAATCTCCATGAATTTTACCAGTATCTTCTCCGGCTTCATATTTTTTACCGGTAAAACGTAGTTCAGTGTGCTCCTCTGCATTGAAAAAAATCAGCAGATTTTAAGTGAGTATCACGTTGATCATTGTTTGTATCAATAGAATTTATGTCCGCTGTAAATTCTATTCGTTTCGCTGTATGAAAATCATCAGTTTCGGTTTCTACTTCCGCGTCAAATTTTCTGAAATATCCTGTTACTGTTGTAATCATCAGGTGTTTAACCTTAAACTGAATTTCAGAGTGTGCCGGATCGATTTTCCAATTAATAGCCATAATTTTTGTTTTTAGTTTTATTGTTATTTTTTGTGATGCAAATTTCGTTCACATCGCACGTGCGGGAAATAGCTATATCATGGAAAGTATTGTAGAAATAATCGATTTTTGAAAAGTGGGGAGCAAAAAAGTTGGCCTCTACTTGATTAGTCGTGTTGGAGAGTTAAGACAATCAAGTATTGTGGGTATCTTAAAAGTTTTTTGGACTTAGCTTTTGTGCTACTATTTGGCATCGTTGTGTCACTCACTTGTGCTTTGATAGCTTTATTCGGCAACTATAGAGAAGTATGGAGAACCGGTGGAGATTTTAGGAATTAAACAGCTACTTTTTACCTTTATCATTCTTGCCTTTACCGGTAATTTTTTTTACCTCTTTATCAAAGTCACTTTCAAAATTCTTATCTTGAACAACCCGGAATTTCTCATATTCTTTTTCTGCTAATCTTATTGCTACATCATGGCGTACTTTGCCTGCATCCTGCAATATCTCGTATTCATTGAATTTTAGGAAGGCATCTAACTTTTGTATCCAATCCGCCATTTTCATCGGGATCTGTCTTGCTGCCTGAAGTTCTGCATAGTCTAAATACATTACAACCACTCTTTCCAGTTCCTTAATCTCTTTCTCACTTAGGTAATTCTTTGCTGTAGAAATATCTGATTTCAGTACTTTTCCATCTGGAGCATTTTTAAACGTTTGCAGCCCCATGTTTGGTTTAGATGCATCAGCCCTATCTTTTATTAACTGTGCTGCTGTTTTGCCTGTGGTAGCCCAATGTAGCTTGTTTTGAACTGTTTTAAAGAACGTCTGTGTTATCTCTGCATCTTTGTTATAATCTATACTACACTGCTCGTATATATCAGTTATTTTAAACGTCTCTCACTTGCTCGTATTTCCCGGATACGTTCTAAAAGCTCTTCAAAGTAGTCCTGCCCGAATTTCTTACCTTGTTTAAGTCTTGCATCGTCCAAAACAAAGCCTTTGATAATAAACTCTCTTAGGGTTTTTGTAGCCCAAATGCGAAACTGTGTTGCCTGGAAGCTGTTTACCCTGTAGCCTACAGCGATAATGGCATCTAAACTATAGAAATCTACCTCCCTCGAAACATCTCTAATGCCCTCCTTTTGAACTATCCGGATTTTCCGGATAGTTGACTCCCGTTCTAATTCGCGGGTTTTATAGATGTTCTGTAG
>Ga0073774_1000158_pt1 | contig 15527 bp, 12 predicted proteins | sample InSIn5gowninarea_FD_77487 | JGI IMG/M metagenome (GOLD analysis project Ga0073774, IMG submission 77487) | Clean room microbial communities from NASA Spacecraft Assembly Facility at Jet Propulsion Laboratory, Pasadena, California, USA -... ... | reverse complement strand
GCCGATGGTATAAGTGAACTGGAACATTTATTTGCCGCAGGAAATGTTGAGAAAGCTAAAATTGTAGATATATTATCTAAGTACATTCCCACGTTCGATCACATAGAAAAAGGAGTTGGGTTGGATCAAAAAATGTAAGAGATGAATGCTACTGCTCCGTAAATGCTGTTAATCGAAAGCAGGTGTGCAGGTAAAACATGTATTAACTGTTTTCCTAACCTCAAAAACTCTTCATGATTTTTCTTTATTGTTTTCACGATTAAAAAAAACTTAAATTATCTTTGATTCTTAAGCCTGTGATTTTGTGGGCAAAACAATATCCAATATGACTTTACTTTCTGGTCCAAACATTTCAGGTAACGAATGGAAGTATGTAAAAGATTGCCTGGATACTGCTTGGGTTTCTTCTGTCGGCGCGTATGTTAACCAGTTTGAAAATTTATTAGCAACTTTTACTGGTACAAAGTATGGGGTAGCTACTTCTAATGGTACCAGTGCCTTACACATATCATTAATTCTTTCAGGAGTTGAGCGAGGGGACTACGTAATTGCTCCTAATCTAACTTTTATTGCTTCGCTTAATTCGATTAAATACACGGGTGCTAATCCGATTTTGGTAGATGTAGATGATGCTACATGGCAAATGGATTTGGATCTTTTAGAAGAATTTCTTTCGGCGAACACCAGGGTACAAAATGGAAGGTGTGTGCATACTAGCGACGACCGGGTAATCAGAGCGATTATGCCTGTACATGTTCTGGGTAACATGTGCGACATGGAAAGGCTCGTAGAAATAACTAAACAATACAATATAGTTATAGTGGAAGATGCCACAGAGGCATTGGGTTCTTACTACAATGGGAAGCATAGTGGCTCATTTGGAAAAATGGGATGCTTCAGCTTTAACGGAAATAAAATCATAACAACGGGCGGCGGAGGCATGATAGTGACAGATAATGAAGAATTGGCACGAAAAGCTAAACATCTGACAACACAGGCTAAAAGTGATGCTTTTGAGTATGTTCACGATGAGGTGGGCTACAATTATAGGCTTGTAAATGTTTTGGCAGCCATAGGCGTTGCTCAAATGGAACAATTGCCGGGTTTTATTATCAAAAAAAAGCAAATTGATCAGTGGTATAAGGAGCAGCTGAGTGACGTTGGAGATATAAAATTTCAATATGTTGAAAACTCTGTGAATGCGAATTGCTGGCTTTTTACACTTAGAACAAGCAATCAGAAGCAATTATTGGCGGCATTAAACGAGAAGGAATTGCAATCCCGGCCCTTTTGGGTCCCGATGTCAAAGTTGAAGATGTTTACAGGAGACATGTATATTACAAAACATAACAGATCTGAAAAGTTGTATGAAGAGTGTTTAAGCATTCCTTGCTCAACCAATATAACTCAAAGCGAGATGGAATTTGTAGCGGCAACCATTAAATCATGTTTTTAGATTGATTATTCTATGTACTTAATTATTAAAAGAGCCATCGATTTTATCTTTTCCCTGGTTTTCCTTTTGCTTCTCGCTCCTGTGTTTTTAGTCTTGATGTTATTGTTAAGTTTAACGGGCGAACATAAGGTGTTTTATCTACAGGAAAGGGTAGGTTTTAAAAACAAGAGATTTAAAATATTTAAGTTTGCTACTATGCTTGCAAACAGTCCTAATTTAGGCACGGGTGATATCACAATAAGAAACGATCCAAGACTCATTCCAATGGGGAAGTTTTTGCGGAAAACAAAGTTGAATGAGTTGCCTCAACTGTTGAATGTGCTGATAGGAGATATGACCTTGGTGGGCCCTAGGCCACTAATGGTTAAGGGCTTTGAGCGGTATTCTCCCAACATTCAGGCCCGCATATACAATGTTAAGCCAGGTATCACAGGTATTGGTTCTGTAATATTCAGGGATGAGGAAGCTATTGTTTCTAAATCATTAAACTATAATGAATCCTACAACAAAATAAATAGTTTCAAAGGTGAGCTTGAATTATGGTATCAAAAAAACATAAGCTTTTTTACAGACTTGTCAATACTTTTTTTAACGGGATGGGTGCTACTTTTTCCCAATACACGTCTACCAAATAAATTTTTCCCAGACCTTCCGACTTTCGATAAACAAAGCATTTTGAAAGTCTCTTCCAGCGAGCAGACGATTTTAATTTGAAGTGCCGATAAATGTTAACTGGTTTACACTCATTTTACAAATAAGCTTCTTGTAGCCAGCAACAGCTCTTCATGCACCTCCGGTTGTGTCACTCACTTGTGCTTTTTCTTTTCATAGCAACGCTATTGTTAATGTTCAAAGGTAGGATTCTTACTGAGAACGCCACAAGTCACTAAAATTCCTCTTTGCAAACATACTTATATAAGTCTTTAAGCTAAAACAAAGTATATTGCCCTCTAAAGGCTTTCTACCAGTAGCGGGCTTTTCGATTTTGTAAAAGTGTGACAGTGAAACTCGAAACGGGACAAACATTATAGGCATAAAAGAGTTTACACTTTTTTATGCTTTTTTATTTTAACGCATTGCTTATTTGTTGTGCAGGCTGTATTAGCGACGTCATATTGTGAAATGTGACTGAGGTGGCGTAGCCTTGCAGCGAAAAAGATCGATGCAAGTCGTTCATTTCGACTGGGTAAGGACTAACAGCTGTTCTCCAGGCGGTTGCTACAATGTTGATTGTTATTTAGAAGGGCCAACAAATACTTAGACTTAGAGTTGTTTTTAGAAGTCTAGGCTTTTTGGGGAGTAGAGCACAAACGTACAAGTGAGTGACACAACGATGCTGAATAGCTGGTCAAAAGGTCGCTAAGAACTTCTTAAATCCTAAAACAGGTACATTTACTTCATTTAGATTAGTATCGGTAAAGAAATTATGAAAGAAATAGTAAGGCTTGGTTTATTCTTAATTTTTTCACTTAATGTATATGCCATAAGCGCCCAGGACATGCTTAAAGGCAAGGACCTGAGCAAAATTAATGTTGATGCTTTAACTGACGAGGAGATTGCCCGGTACAGAGAACAATTGATGGCTACAGGCTTAAGTGAGATACAGGCCGAACAATTGGCCATACAACGTGGTATGCCTTCTTCAGAAGTGATCAAGTTAAAAGCACGGCTTTCCAAAATGCAAAACTCAGCACGATCAGTTGCTGCACCTACTCAATTGCCACGTAGAACCCTAGATTCAAGTATAGACAGGCAGTTTAAACCTGAAGTGCCCGAATTGGAAACATCGACTGCTCCCAAGGTTTTTGGAAGCGAACTATTCACTAACAACTCGATGACGTTTGAACCTAACATTCGGCTAGCAACACCTAAAAATTACGTCTTAGGTCCGGATGATGAACTTCTGATAGATGTTTACGGCTACCAGGAGGTTAATTATCGTTTGTTGGTTAGCCCTGAGGGAAGCATAACCATACCTTACGTTGGTGTAATTCCTGTTTCAGGCATAAGCATAGAGCAGGCAACCAAACGAATTAGAGAGCGAATGATCAGGAATGGCTATGCAAGCCTTGGTAGTGGCCAATCTAAGTTAGAGGTGAATGTGGGAAAAATCAAAAGCATAAGAATAACTATTGTCGGCGAAGCTAAAAGAGCCGGCACGTTTACTTTATCCTCTCTTTCAACAATGTTCAACGCGTTATATGCTGCCGGAGGTATCACCGAAAAAGGATCTTTTAGAACAATTGAACTGCTCCGGAACAACAAAGTTGTCAATCGTTTAGACGTTTATAACTTTCTACTCCGTGGCGATTTATCCCAAAACGCTGGTCTCATGGATCAGGATGTTATCAGAATACCGATAGCTGACATTTTAGTTGAGATTAAAGGTGAAGTATCTCGGCCTGGTATCTATGAAATGGAGCCAGGTGAAAATATGAACGACCTGATAAATTTCGCTGGTGGATTTAAAAATGAAGCGTACAAATCAGCATTGCACATAACACAGTTAAACGAAAAAGAACGTCAGTTGAAAGATGTGAGCAGCGATCACTATGCTTCGTATACTCCCAGGAAAGGAGACGTGGTTGTGGTTGACAAAGTTTTAGAGACGTTTGCTAACCGTGTTGTAATAAGAGGTGCGGTGTTACGACCCGGCCAGTTTGAACTTACAAATGGTTTAACGCTATCGCAACTAATTAGAAAAGCAGAAGGACTGCGCCAGGATGCATTTACAGATAGGGCGATATTAATAAGAACTAAGCAAGATCTAACTACAGAAGTTCTTCCCTTCCAGGTAAACCAAGTTTTAGAGTCGCCTGCTTACGACATCAAACTTCAAAAAGAAGATATCATAACAATTGCGTCAATTTTTGACTACAGGGAAAACTACACCATTACTATAGAAGGAGAGGTTAGAAAACCGGGCGTTTTTAATTACATTGAAAACATGACCTTAAAAGACCTTTTTTTCCAGGCTGGCGGGTTAACGGATGCCGCATCACCTCAACAAATTGAAATTGCGCGGCGTATAAATACTGATACCTTGGGTGCTACTCAAAGAATAGCGCAGGTGATAGATATAAGTTCGGAAAGAGAGTTAACGACAAAAGGAGCTGAAATAAAGCTTTCGCCTTGGGATATCGTAATTGTAAGAACAAAGCTGGGTTACAAACCCCAAATTACTATAAGATTGGAGGGTGAGGTCTTATATCCGGGAATTTACGTACTTGCTACCAAGCAAGATAGAATTAGTGATCTAATTAAAAGGGCCGGGGGGCTTACGCCGGAAGCTTATTTGCAGGGAGCATATTTAAGCAGAATAAACAACAGTGGAGTATCTAAAGAAGCGAATATAATCCGCATTCAAAAAATACAACAGCAGGTGGGGGATACATCCAATACTATATTGTCGGATGTTACCAAACCGATAATTAAGGTGGGTCTTGATCTTGAAAAAATTCTCTCCACCCCGCATATAGATGAGGATATCATTTTACAGGAAGGCGATGTCTTAAATGTTAGTAAGAAAACTTACGAGGTGATGATCAATGGACAGGTCATGTTCCCCACCCAAGTGGTATTTAAAGAAGGAGCCGATTTGCGCTATTACATAGATAAGGCAGGTGGCTTTACTGATGATGCACGTAAAAAGAGAACGTATGTGTTGTATGCAAATGGTAATGCTGCGAAAACCAGGAAATTTTTGTTTTTTAAATCATATCCGGTTATTAAGCCAGGAGCGGAAATTCTGGTTCCTAAGGTTCCTGAGAGAAACAGGCAACGATTATCTACAGGTGAGATTGTTGGAATAACTTCAGGACTGGCTACGTTGTTAACACTGGTTATCACTTTGATTAGTATAAAATAATGTTTGTTTTTCAAGTGCTCAAGAGACCTTCGTTGGCGTTGGCACAATATCCTGCCATTACTATTTAGCTTTGCTTGCGTCGCACTCTTTCACATTTTATCACGCAGCCCAAAACATATTGGTATTCTCTTGAGAAATATAAATGCAAAATGAAGGTTAAGTTTATCATTTTGATGTTGTGGTTTGTTGTTTGTCAACTTTCGCATTCTGTTCAGGCTCAAAATAAAACTATTGGCAAAAAGCTGATAGAATTTGGATGGGATTACCCGGATATTAAATACCTAAAAGATCACATTAACCAAATGGAAAAACAACCATTTGATGGGGTGGTTTTTTCCATTGCGCCGGGAATTCTGAATGCTTTTGATACTTTACAACTCCCAGACTCGTATTTTCAATATGAAAGCTTATCGGCCATACCTTGGAAAAAATTCACGGATAATTTTTTGGTGATATGGGGCAGCGGTATTTCCGGCGGTCATTGGCTTGATGATAATAGCTGGACATTGATAACAAACAACTTAGTAAAAGTTTCAAAGGCTTTATCTGCAGGTAGATTAAAGGGGATCGCCTTCGATGCTGAATATTATTTTAGTGATCCGGACCTTAATCCATGGGTTTACAAACCTTCTTTATACAAAAATCTTTCATATCAACAGGTAGGCTTCTACACCAAAGAAAGGGGTAGGCAATTCATTTACGCACTTCAAAAGTATAAACCGGATATAAGCATCTTATCCTTCTGGCTGCTTAGCCTGGCAAACCAGCAGAAAAAACACAAGCCACTACCCGAAATTCAAATGGCTTTGTTGCCTTTTTTCGTTGAAGGGGTACTTGAAGGCCTCGGCGAATCCGCACATCTAATCGATGGAAACGAGCAAGGCTATTGGTTTCAGCAAGCACAACAATTTATCCTTGCCGGAGAAGATCTTAGGTCTGTAGCAAATGAACTCTTAACTCCAAAAGGAAGAAAAAAATACAAGACCCGGGTTACACTTGCACAACCTGTATTTCTCGACGGTTTGTATGGTAAAACAGCGGAATTCGATCAAGGCTTTGATACTTTGACGAAGCAAAACTGGTTAAGGGAGAATTTGTTACACGCTTTTAAGACTACAGATAAATATGTCTGGTTTTACAACGAAAGAACAGATTGGTGGCGAAACAAATATGATACTTCTGTACTTGCCATATTAAAACAGGTAAGAGATGCAGTTAAAAACTCCAGTGTTGGGAACATAGTTACCGGCCAATCGCAGATATTCAATTTTAAAACCACAAAGGCTGATCCTCAACAAGGATTTAAGTTCAAGTATTTCAAAACGTCTAATTTGTTGGAAATAACACCACAGGAAGATGATATAAAAACTATTCGATTGTTTGAAAACTCAAAATTGATATATAATATTGATCGCCCTGTCGGTCGGGTTTCAATTAGGTTAAACAAAAAATACCTAAAAGAAGGCGTTTTAACCATCCTTGCAGAACATATAAATGGGAAGTTTTCTACTTGCTACGTCAACTGAATACAAGAAATGTTAAGGCAAATCCTATTAAGGGGTTTCTAACGGAGAGATTATACTGCTTTTTTGGTAAGAGAGTATCTTTTTGATTTTATTAATACCACACGATCCCCAATAAGAAATGAGTGAAACACCGGGTAAAGAGGTTACGCTATCTGAAGTCTTTGTTATAATCAGAAACTGGTGGAGATACTTCCTTAGCAAATGGATGTGGTTTCTACTTGTATGTATTGTTTTTGGTTTGCTTGGTATATTTTATGCCTGGAAGCAAAAGCCTGTGTATACCGCGGAACTGACTTTTGCAGCAGATAATGATAATACATCCAAATTAAGTTCCTACGTTGGGTTAGCTTCACAATTTGGGTTGGATGTAGGTGGTGGCGGCGGCGGGGTGTTTGAAGGTGATAATCTTATGCTTTTGTTGCAAAGCCGCTTATTAGTTGAGAAAACAATGTTAAGCACTATTTTAACAAATGGCCGACGGGAATTATTAATTAATTATTATTTACGCGTAAATAAACTTAATAAGGACTGGAAAGAGGATACAGCCCTAAGTAAAATTATTTTTAGGCCTAATCAGCAGTACGGTCAAAGGGCTAGGGACAGTGTGTTGAAAAAAATTTGTAAAGGAATTATTGATCATTCTTTAAACATAGATAAGGTTGATAAAAAAATGAACATAATAGCGGTGCGGATGGTAGACCACGATGAGTTATTTGCTAAAATATTTGTGGAGCAATTGGCAAATAATGCCATTCAGTACTATATAGACTACAAAATCAAGAAAACAAAACAGAATGTACAGATATTGCAACATCAAACCGATTCGGTCAGGAGTATGCTTTCGGGTAACATTGTTTCAGTTGCTGTTGCAAACGATCTTAATTTAAACCCTTTAAGGCAGGTAGTGCGTGCCGCTACACAGCAAAAGCAGATAGATGTACAGGTAAATGGCCAGCTATACGGCGAACTGCTTAAGCAACTTGAATTTGCCAAAATAAATTTGCGTAGAGAAACTCCACTTATCCAAATTATAGATACACCACAATTCCCCCTCGAGAAAAAGAAGTTGGGCAGGCTTATGATGGGGATAATCTTTGCCGTTATTGGCGGATTTGTAACGCTCTGTTATTTTAGTGTAAGAAAGCTGTTAAATGATAATTTGCATAAGGGTTCAAAGTGAATGATTAAGATGTGCAAAAGGTTGCCCTACAAGTGTGAGACGCAACGATGTATGATCGGTGACCAACGCGTGGCCTAAAGATAAAAGCAGGCAAACCTTGACTTTTGAAAGTTTACCTTATTACCCTTTGGACCTATTTTGTTTTGCATCCCATTGTTTCATACACTTTCGGGTCGCCACAATAGGACGCTTTTCTCAACAAATGAGAAACTCACATAATAAGCTCAAAACAAAGGGTGCATTTTGGATTGTCGCATGACATTGAAAACGCATGATAAATATATCGGAAGAAAAAGATGCTTAGTAACCTAAAGTACAAGTGAGTGACACAACGATGTTGCCATGTAAAGCTTAGCTGGTCCACAAGGCAGAGCGACAATTTGGAATGCACCCAAACAAAACCAGGAACAGGGATTAATTTTATAGATTATCAATGGAAGATAGAAAGATTAGAACAATTGACCTGCCTAAAATTGAAGATGCACGAGGGAATCTATCGTATCTGGAAAACCAAAAGCAGATACCCTTCGATATTCAAAGAGTATACTGGATATACGATGTGCCGGGAGGCGAATTTCGCGGGGGGCATGCGTACTATCAATTAGAAGAAGTGATTATTGCTCTTTCAGGCAGCCTTGATGTTGTGCTGCATGACGGTAGAGAGGAGCATCGTTTTACATTAAACCGCTCATATTATGGCGTGTATGTTCCTAAACTGGTTTGGCGTCATTTAGAAAATTTTTCAACTAATGCTGTTACGTTGGTAGTGGCTAGTGAAGCTTACAATGAAGATGATTATATCCGCGACTTTCACGACTTTATAGAGTATGCTAATCAATAATTATCCTACAGTATACGATTGTTCGTTAATTACTTTGCCTTCGATAAAAGATAGGGCTGGCAACATTACACCAATACACAACTCGGTTGAAGTACCATTTGATATAAAACGAGTTTTTTATTTATACGATATACCTGGGGGAGAAGACAGGGGAGCACATGCTCATAAAAATTGCCACCAGTTCTTGATTGCGGTTAGCGGTGGTTTTGAAGTGGTATTAAACGATGGTAACACGCAAAGGCACGTGCAATTAAATCGCTCATATCATGGGTTGCATATCCCGCCATTGATTTGGGCGAGTGAAGTAAATTTTTCATCAGGGGCAATTTGCCTAGTGCTAGCCTCTCATTTATTTGATAAGGAAGACTACATTAGGGATTATTCTGTCTTTCTTTCATTAAAACCAGTAAATAGTGAAGTTTAATAATCGGAACGTTTATATTAGCCCGAGTGCAAAGATTGGTACCAATGTAAAAATTGGCGATAACACATCTATTTATGACGATGTAGTAATCGAGAATGATTGTGTCATATCAGATAATTGTTCTATTGGTGAACCTAATCAAACTTATTATACTGATGTTATTAATTATTTTAACCCGGTAACTATTATAAAGCAAGGCGCTTTGATAAGAAGTTACTCTATTATTTATTGCGGTTGTTTATTTGGGGAAAATTTTAGTACTGGGCATAGAGTTACCATAAGGGAGAATACAGTGATGGGAAGTAATTGCCGGGTGGGAACATTATGTGACATTCAGGGGTACAGTTGTTTTGGAGATTATTGCTGGCTGCACAGTAATGTTCACATCGGCCAACAGTCTACAGTTGGCAATTATGTTTTCATTTATCCTTATGTTGTTTTTACTAATGATCCTCATCCTCCTTCTAATATTTGTTTGGGACCTACAGTAGATGATTTTTCACAAATTGCAGTATTTAGTGTTTTATTACCAAATGTTAAAATTGGTAAACATTGCCTCATCGGTGCCGGCAGCATAGTTGGGAAAGATGTGGACGACTACAGTTTAGCTGTAGGTAATCCAGCTAAAGTAGTAAAGGACGTCAGGGAATTGAAATCAAGAGAAACCGGCAAATCTCACTACCCATGGCCCGCTAACTTTAGCAGAGGCATGCCATGGGAGAAAGTTGGTTACGAGGAATGGAAAAAAAACGGTTAAAAGTATTATGAATATTCCCTTTCTATCATTCAGCAGGATGAATGAAGAAGTAAAGAGTGAAATACAACTAGCTTTTGAAAATTTCTTTGAGAGTTGCTGGTATGTTTTAGGAGAACGCGTAAAAAGGTTTGAAGAAGATTACGCCAGTTATAATGTTGTTCGGCATTGTATAGGAACAAGTAATGGATTGGACGCATTACATCTTTCTCTGAAATCTTTAGACATAGGAACTGGAGATGAAGTGATTGTACCTTCCAACACCTATATTGCTACAGTTCTGGCTATTTCTTTTGTTGGCGCAACTCCGGTTTTTGTTGAGCCTGACCTAAACACTTTCAACATCGACGTTAATAAAATCGAAAGTGCAATCACCAGAGCAACAAAAGCTATAATTCCTGTTCACTTATATGGACAATGTTGCCAAATGGAGGAGATTATGGCTTTGGCCAAACAACACCGTTTGTATGTTATTGAAGATAATGCACAATCGCATGGAGCAATGTGTAAAGGAAAAATGGCTGGCTCTTTTGGCGATCTAAATGCTACAAGTTTTTACCCTGGGAAAAACTTAGGAGCATTTGGTGATGCAGGCGCAGTAACCACTAATGATGCTCAACTGGCAAATAAGGTTTCTATGTTCAGAAACTACGGCTCCCAGAAAAAGTACTATAATGAAGCTATCGGGTTTAATATGCGACTGGATGAATGCCAGGCTGCATTTTTATCGGTAAAGCTAAAGCACCTGCATAAATGGACAGAGAGTAGGCAAGAAATTGCAGGCTGGTACAATAAAGCGTTGTATGGAATACAGCAAGTTGTTTTACCCAAAACCGCCGATGGAGTTACGCATGTGTTCCATATATATTTAATAAGAATAAAACAACGAGACCAGCTTCAGAAACATCTAACCAATGCAGGTATAGGAACTTTAATTCATTATCCTGTACCACCGCACTTGCAGCAAGCCTATCAACACCTCAATTATAAAAAGGGTGATTTTCCTATAGCTGAAGAGATTGCAGATACTTGCCTCAGCCTTCCTTTATGGCCCGGCATGACACAAAGCATGGTGCAAGAAGTAGCCCATGAAATAAAATCGTTTTATAAATCTTGGTAATAAAGCCAAAACTCCCTGCTTTTACGCAGCAGAGTCTTTTTAAAGTTTTTTTTTCAACAGGTTTTACCAGTGGGTTAAAAATATTATCCGCTATTGTATTAAGTAAAGTCATAGCGGTACGCCTAGGCCCGGAAGGATTGGCGTTGTTGGGTCAATTAACGAGTTTTGTTTCAATTGCCTTGCTCCTGGGTACCGGCGGTTTTACTAATGGCATAATTAAGTACACTTCACAGCTTAACAGTACAGCAGGTTTAACACCCTTTGTACAGCAATCTTTTAAAATATCTCTGTTTTTTGCTTCCGCTATTGGAATATTGCTCATAATACTATCTAAATGGTGCAGCATCCTTTGTTTCAATACAGGCAACTACGATTTCATATTCATGCTGCTGGGCATAAGCATAATTTTTTACGCTTCGGGCAATTATTTTACTTCTTTATTAAATGGTCTTTCAGACTATAAATTATTCAATTGGCTAAATGGTTTAAACAGCATGACTTCACTTGTAATGAGCGTAATCTTAATTCATGCTTATCATTTGAACGGGGCGTTTATAGCGGTTGTGCTTAATCAGACCGTCTCCTGCATTATATCAGTTTTTTTCGTTAAAAAGTACTTACACCTTTTCGAAGGTTTTCGTAAAAAGGCAGTTGAAAAAAAATGGTTGAAAAACCTGGGAAAGTTTTCGTTGATGGCATTTACGACTGTGATGCTGGTACCGACTACTCAGATTTTTATAAGGCAGACTTTGATCATCCATGTAGGAGTCACAGCGGCAGGTAACTGGGAAGCGATCAACCGTATATCCGCGTTATATTTGACCCTGCTTTTGAATGTTATGCTGATATATTATCTCCCAAAATTATCAGCTATCAATCAAAAAGATAAATTGCGGCGAGAGATAAGAAATGGGTTCAGGTTTTTTGTACCAGTAGTATTGGTTGGAGGGATCACTATTTTTCTTTTTCGCTTTATTATCATTAACGTGTTCCTATCCCCCAGGTTTACAGCGATACAGGATCTTTTTTTACCGCAACTATTAGGTGATTTTTTTAAGATACTCGCGTATTTATATGCTTACCTTGTTATAGCTAAAGGATTGAATATTTTTTTTATTATTACTGAAGTGACGACGACATTGCTGCTTGCCGTTAGCAGTTTTTTTTTAATAAAATGGTATGGGACTACAGGCGCAGTTTATTCCTATATGGTTGTTTATATTTTGTATTTTTTAGTACAGCATTTGTTTATAGGAAAGTTTTATTTGCATGAAAATACTAATACCACTTCTTGGCTTTGGAAAGGGGGGAGGCAATAGAGTTTTATCTAAGTTGGCGGATGGTTTTATCAGTCACGGACATTCGGTGTCTTTTCTGGTGCCCTACTATTCAGATGAGCCGTACTTTCCAACAAACGCGGAAATTATGTGGGTGGATAAAAAAGGGATGATAAAACGGTCTAAACCAGAAGCAAGCGCAACTGGAAACTTCCTAAAAATAGCGTACTTGCTATACACAGGCTTAAGGTCTTTAAGAAACGCCCAGTTTGATGTTATCTTCGCCAATCATTCTCTAACTACGTACCCAGTTAAATATAGTGGGATAAAGGGCAGGTTGGTGTATTATATACAAGCTTATGAACCTGAATATTACCAGTTAATCAAAGGAATAAAAAACCGTGTTTTAGAATATTTATCCAAGAGAAGTTATTCTTTTAATTTCGTTAAGATAGTAAACTCTCATCTTTACTGCAGCTATAAAGAGATAAATACAGACAAGATTGTTAACCCAGGAATTGACCTATCCACTTTTCATCCAAAATCTCATACTCAAAACACCGGAAGAACAAAATGGAGGTTAGGCACTATTGCCAGGCATGAGCCGCAAAAGGGAACACAATATATATTGGAAGCGTATAGAAAGTTACGTGATCAGAGGGATGACATAGAGTTGGTTCTTGCCTTTGGGGATGATGACTTAGCTGACGAAAAAGAAAATATTTCAGTGACTAAACCTGATGGTGATGCAAACCTTGCTGCATTCTATCGTAGCATAGACGTTTATATTTGTGCCGGAACTGTTCAGCATGGCGCTGTTCATTACCCGATAATTGAGAGTATGGCGAGTAGCACTTGTGTGATCTCCACTCCGTACTATCCTCTTAGTTGTAATAACGGCTATCTTATATCTCCTAATGACGTTCCAGCAATTATTAATGCCATAAATCACGTTTTAGCCGAGCCAGACAGCGTTGTTAAGGACAAAATACAGAACGGACTATTTACCATCAAACAATTTTCGTGGCCACATGTAACCCAAAAAATGTTAAATTACTTGGCGAAATAATTTGCATTTTAAAGCATCCATAAGTTCCCTTACTTTATTAGACTTTTAAGAGCCGTAATATTCGAGTTGAGCTTGTTTTACGTTCTGGAACAAATGGTAAAATGTAAATTTATACCGTACCTAATTGAAGTAGTTGTAGTCGCGGGTACGCCTGACAGGAAATGTTCTTGGTAACGACAATTTCTGATTCCTCTTAATCAAAAATTATGTTTTTCTAACAATCACTATTTAACCCTAGGAAGTATAACCTCTACTTATACTATATTTTGGAGGGTATCCAATAGCCTTGTTGGAAATCAAAGTTTTATTTCTGTAAAATGTATTCTTATTGTCTGAGCCTTGCCCTGACTGCTATTCCATGCTACCATATTATTTGATTTTTTTCCTCCTCCTTTTGCTTGCTTTGGCTGAACAACTATTTAAAAAATTACCTTTTATATTTGGTGCCTTTATAGTATTTTGCTTAATACTGTTATCTGGTTTACGGGGAGATGATGTAAGCAGAGACTACACCAACTATACCGTTATGTTCGACGAAACGGGAAGCATAAAAAGTTACTTTATAAATTATGGCACAAATCTTTTCTTTGAACCATTGTTTTATATAACCGTTTCTCTGTTTAAATCGATCTTTGGCGAGTTTTATTTTCCCATTTTTTTATTTTTTGCATGTTTCGGTATTGCTTTAAAAGCCACCGGCATATTTAAATTTTCTCCTTACCCTTACCTTTCACTGCTGTTATATTTTCCATCGATTTTTTTTTTACATGATATGACACAGATAAGAATAGGTCTGGCTGGTGGAATTTTTTTGTTCCTTGCGTTACCGAGCTTGTTGAAAAACAACCAAAGGGGAAAATATATTTTTTATTGTTTGCTGGCGACTCTATTCCATTATTCATGTTTGCTTTATCTGGGATTATTGTTTGTGAATAGGATATCCTTTAATAAAAAAAAATATCTGCTTTTGTTAGTGTTTTGCCTTCTTATTTCAATCTTACGAATTGATTTTACGCATATCATCGCCAGGATGCCTTTTGGTGCTATATCTATGAAAATGGACATGTACAACTCTATTTTGGAATTTACTGAGGAAGTTAAAGTGAACATTTTTAATGTGCTATTTGTACTAAAACTGATATTTGGACTAATGTTATTATTTGTAACAAAAAGATTTGATGATAATAATACAATTTTGTTTGTGAAAATGTATTTTATATCGTTATGTACATTTTTGTTTTTCAGTGGCACTGCAATGCTTGCGTTCCGTGTGAGTGAGGTTTTTGGTTTAATTGAATTTATCGTTTTGGTTTATCTCTTAAAATCATTTAGACTTAGAGTTATACCCTTTGGCCTCTTAGTTATGTTTGCATGTGGCTACTTTTTTATGGCATTATACATAACGAAGTATATTCAGGATTATCACACCATTTTATGGTAAGTATTGTAATTGTCAATTGGAATGCGGGTTTATTGTTAAAGGAATGCGTAGAAAGTATTTTGAAATATTCTATTGACTTGGTTGAACAGTTAATAATTGTAGATAATGCCTCAACAGATAATTCTCTATGGTTACTGCCTGCTCATACCGCAATCACTATAATACAAAACAAAACTAATAAGGGTTTTGCATCAGCTTGCAACCAAGGTTACGCACTTTCAACAGCCGAATTTCTTTTATTGCTTAATCCGGATACAAGGTTATTGCCTGGTACTTTACAAGCCTCTGTGGACCTGATGCATGCAAATACGGGCATATCAATTCTGGGGGTAATGCATGAGGACGACAAGGGTGAGATTCAGCCCTCTTGTAGCCGCTTTCCTGAATTTCGCGATTTTGTTACCTTGTCACTAGGATTGCACCAGGTTGCCCCCCGCTTCTTTCGCTCTCCATTACTTATGACGGAATATGACCACAGACAACCGGGTAAAGTAGACCAGGTGATGGGTGCCTTTATGTTTATTAGAAAAACTAATATTGATAAGCTTGGCCTGTTTATGGATGAAAACTT
>Ga0073774_1000154_pt1 | contig 15604 bp, 12 predicted proteins | sample InSIn5gowninarea_FD_77487 | JGI IMG/M metagenome (GOLD analysis project Ga0073774, IMG submission 77487) | Clean room microbial communities from NASA Spacecraft Assembly Facility at Jet Propulsion Laboratory, Pasadena, California, USA -... ... | reverse complement strand
GGACCACAACTTTGCCAGAACTCAACCTCTCTTCTCGCGTAAGTCTCAAGTTCCGACTGGGCGGTACCAGGGTAATGATCATTGAATGGGGGTTCGTTACGACGGGAGACACTATGTATGTGTCACCACAGTGAAAACCTACGTCTAGGTATTCGGGCGTGAGTTTGCTTGGTACGTACATGGTACTCTGGAACGAGATAAGACTAACCAACCGTGTTGTGGACCGCTGCTGTACCCCTGGTATCAATCTGAGTCCGAAATGGTGGGATGCGTATTATTACACGTGCTCTGATTCGGCTGGTGAGCGAACGTATTGATTTTTAGGAGAATCTAGCCTGTCCAGCTACGTACTACTGTATGTATTTATATATGTCCTTTTCTCAAAATTTGGCATGAAGAAGAAAGGATTCGTCGACTGTACACCAAAGACTAAGGTACTGTTGAAATGACTGCATGGTTTGTTGGATCGAAATGCATGAGTTAGGTGGGGACTTGTCAGATCGTTCTTGACCTTTGTATGTGCTGTAACTGGGATTGTCTAGTTTCACTCACTCAAACTCCATGTTCTGGTTTCGATGTGTTCCGGCTTAGAACAACTTGAGGATGTTTCAGATGCTGTTGTATGACTTTTCAGTGTGGATTCTGACTGGAATTTATGTAGGTATGCTGTTCTTTGGGCGCTGTGCGGCTTGTTGGTCTTGGACCTCTGCATCTGAGACAGACTACTGAGATCATCGGCCAGGCATGGAGTAGGAAGAGTGTTCGAACGACTAGTGAAGTCATTTTGATTACTATTTGTGATGTAGAATTGGAGAGCCGGGAAAAGAATTGCTTCTGGCTCTTTATAAGGGAGGGAAGTGGATGGACCAGTGTCAATACCGATCTCTGGGGAAGCCGTAAAGAGGCTTGAAGAGATTTTGAGTGATATTCAGTTGGTTAAAGCATTTCTTGTGGACTAAACCACAACGGCTCGGTGTGTTCCTTGTCGAGTCTTGTAGTGAACTCGGCGTGTCGTAGATGTCTCCTGGTAGGTCGTTCAGGAATTTCCTTGACTCTCGTTGGCGAAATTTGATAGTTGCACGGGGTTCGCAAGCTGTTGTTGTCCTTTGTAGTCACATCACCACAAAGATAAGACGAAGAAAAGAGTCCGAGGGGAGTCATCCGTGTGACGCAAGTCATGCAACGTAAATCATGCAGTCACCGAGGAGGTGGGAAAAACTTGTACATAGATTGCAGTAAAGCCTCTGCAGTCTTTTGGGTGCAAGACTCGAGGGTAGCTCAAAGGACTTGACCAAGTACGTACCTTGAGAGCCTGGACCGTGATCGTGTCGAGAGTGTCGGCTTTCGATGGCAGGCAATAGACAAGTAAGTACGCAAAGCCGACAGGATCAGAAGTACGATAACTATATCGATTTTGGTTAACTTGTTGGCCAGCTGCCACGTAACTCGGAGGATTGCGATGCAGTGAGCAGAGCTCAGAGAGACTTTATGATGTTCCCGGTAGGTCACAATGAGCCACCTCGATGCTGTTCGTAGCATTCTGGAGGGAAGACTCCGCTTCTGCTTGTTGTAGGAAAACTAGGTAACATGTTCATGTACTACGTACTTCGTAGGTTGTCCTCCTTCACTGTTCTTCAAACACATTTCTAAAGTATCTTTTTAGACGTTGTTAAAGACCAACAGAGGTTGTGGAAGCATTTTCATTCTTGGTAAAAATTAGATCATAGGCATTTACTCTGTGTTACCTTCAACGAGGTACACAAAGTGCTCGATCCTCGTAGTCCAGCATTTCTTGTGGCGTTCTTGAGGAGTTGTGTTTCTATTCTGCTGAAGCCCATCTCTTGTTTGTGGCGGAGATATTCGTGTGGGTGTACTAGAACGTCGTTAACGAGACCTTGATACACTTCACAGCACTAAAGATGTTTGAAGAAGCTCCCGAGCATTTTGGTCACGACAAGATCTGTCCGAAAAGAAGCTTGATGTCAGCAATGGCTGATGTCGAGTAAAATGAGTAGCATTGCTGAGACTTCATGTTTTCGGTAGACTCGAAGCTCATACGTGGATGGCGAGGAGAGTTTCATGACCAGCGTTAGAAGCTTGCTATTATGGTATATACCTCGAGGTAGGGTTGAATTATGCCAACAGACTGTAAACTGTCATTTGTCCAAGGACGGGCATAGCGTGTTCACGTGATATGGTGCTTCGGCATAACTGAAACCGAAGCGACTTTCTGCATGCATCAGTCAGATGTAAACAGTGAAAGCCGTGCCTTTCCAATGTAATCCTATTCACTCTCTGAGGCTTGTCTTCTCCCTGGAAGCGCTTATTGCGCATCCAAAAACATGACTTCTCCTGCAAAGCGATTGCGGCTCTCGTCACAACGAACATCATTATCGGGTAGTGGTCTCAATCCTAATAATGCTTTGCGCACGAGTACAAACACTGTGGGTAGAGTTCCAGCAGTAAATTCAACTCCGTACGACATTATCACAGGCGAAACAATTGAGAATCCTCAACTAGGACGACCATCCACATCACAATCGCAATTCCTAAATCAATCGTTGCGAAAGTCAACTAGTCGCCCATCACTCCTCCCTCAACCACAGCAACCTGCTTCTGTGGTCTCGCACCAGAAATATCAGGACGACACACACGTACTCGAAGCGAGAATAAAGAAACTCGAGTACGAACATGAGAATCTTGCTGCAGACCGGGACATGCTGGTACTCCAACATGAGAAAGAGTTAAAAGATATCCAGGCACGATCCGATGCTGATTTCAGGAAGTACCAAGATGCCGAGTCTGAGCGACTAAAGACTGTGAGACAGCATGAATCGTCTTTGCAGGAAATCAGGGAGCTCAGAGATAGAGGCGCCAACGACGCTGCTACTGCCGAGAAGAAAACTAGGGATTTGCGCACACAGAATAATGCACTCCGAGAGGAGAAGGAAGACCTCGAAACCCGCTTACATGATGTGGAACGGGAAATGAGACGAATGTTGATGGAAGAAGTTGAGGGCAAGAGAAGTCAACTCGAAAGAACTTTGCAAGAGACAACTGCCGAACTCGAAGAAATGAAGGCCAGATTTGATAACATCAATTTTCGACTACAGCAGAAAGAGAAAGATGCAGAAACGCTTGAGAACAGAGTGCTCGAGCTCAACAATAAAGTGGGAGGTGGTGATGAGTTAGAATTGCTTAAGCGCGAACTTGGCGAGCAGGTGGCTTATGTTCGACGATTAGAAACACAAACAAGAGAGCAAGGCTCTGAGATACGACGATTACAAGCTGAACGAAAAAGCGTGAATCTAGTGGTAGAGGAGAAGAGGGCGCTGCAAGTCAAAATCGAATTGTTAGAGCAAGTAGAAAGGAGAGCGAATGAGTTGGAAATACAAAAGGAGATTCTCGAAGACGAGAAGCGGATATGGACATCACTGCTTGAGAAGGAGGGTGAAGAAGGCCAAAAGGAGTTTGATACCCCAGAGGCAGTCGTCAAAGCTCTAGTCAACGAGCGCATAGAGCATGCGCTTCTCCTCGAGAGATTGGGCGCCGTCGAAACCGAAGTTGTGGGTAAGGATGAGGTCCTCAAAGCCATGGAGTCGGAGAGAAATGTGCTGAAATCCGAGCTCGAGAAAGTAAAGGCAGCAGAAAGTGCACCTATCGAGGATGGCCCTGTGGATTCGCAGGCTTTCAGACGAGTCGACCGGCAGAGACAACTTGCCCAGAAGGAGGTTGAATATCTTAAAGCGCAGCTGGAAACCTTCCAAAAAGAGGAGCAGCTGCGGACGGAGCAAGTTCAAACGGAAGATCCAGATCTTCTTGATTTCGATGTGAACATGGTAGACACTACTTCAACCGCTGAAGATGGAGAAGGCCGGGATGACGTTCAGGGCGATGAAGAAACTGCGGAGGCTAGAGCTGCGAAGATGGCGGAGAGGATACGAAAGGTGAAACTCCTTCAAGAAACGGTACGTGTCCAACGATCCGAAAACCTGCAACACTTTGAACAAACTCAACGATTGGAAGGCCTTCTTCAAGAGCATAAATCAGAGATCACAAAGCTTCACAGTGAGATGGCAATGCTGCAATCTGTGGCCACTGCAGCTCAGTCTTCAGGTCCCAAGACAGGCCAGAAACGTGGAGCAGAAAGCCAAGAGGTTGAGGATGACCAGTACGGTCATCTGCTTCGGAAGAACAAAAACCTTCAAGTCGCATTGCAGAAAGTCACATCACAATCCCAGTTGTTGGCCACAGAACTTCAAGCGACAAAATCACAGCTCAAGGCTCTTCGTGCTTCAACCTCAACCCGTATACTTGAATTACGTGACAATCCGACAGCTCAACATGAGGCAACGAAAGCTTCAACACTGCGGACGCTTAAGCAAGAGAACAGAGATCTGATGAGGCAGCTTCGAGGTGACAATGTTGCTATGAGCCAAGTAAAGGTCATACCAGTCAGCAGTTACGATGCTCTTAAGCTGGATCTGAAGGATATGGAAATGGTTGTAGCAGACAAAGAAAAGCGCATGAAACGACAACGAGAGATCTGGACACAGAAAGCTGCTGAGTTTCGAGATGTCATCAGCAGTATCTTGGGCTATCGTGTGACTTTTCTACCGAATGGTAAAGTTAAGGTACGTTCAATGTACTACAATCTCGGTGGAGAGGAAGAAGAGGATGAGGATGATAGAGAGGACTACATCGAGTTTGATGGTGAGAAGGGCACAATGAAGATTGGGGGCGGCACAAATAGTGCTTTTGGGCAAGAGATCAGTGGGACCGTCGACTACTGGGTCAAGGAGAGGAAGGAAATCCCTGTGTTCCTCGCCGCCATGACACTTGAATTCTATGAGAAGTTTGGGGGGGATGGCACCCTTGCCGCCGAGTGCAGGTGCTGATTAAAGCAGACCATGGCACCAGAGGAGTATATGGGCATACTTGCTGAGATGTAGTGGCCAGATTGTGCTGTGTGTGCGTTCAATACTACTGTAGATACCCCTTGAGAAATTCACATGTACTGAGGCATAACATGCAGTACTGAATTGTTGTGGCAAATTTCTCGGCCTCGACACCCGAAGTTGTGATGAACATCCGCCCTTTCGGCTGTGGCGGCCTCAGGCATACAGCTTTGATCATGAAGCTGAACCAATGGTTCATGTCGCAGCAGGAAAATAATGCGGGGAAAGCACAAAACAGCATGACGTTTGTGCCGCTTTTGGGATTTTGGTTCGTCTCGATGATTCTCGGAGATGTCGCCATCACTCGGGAAATGCAGTCTGACAAATCGCAATTTGGTAAGAGAGTGCTTGATGAATGTATATATACAGGTTAGCTGGTTGATTTGTAGCTAGTCTTCGCTTCATCACTCAGAACCGTCCTAACTCAAAAATAATCATCATCTACTCATCACCTACTGTCAACATGGCGACCACAACAGAAACAGTAACTAACTCCAACTCCAACAGCATCACTGTCTCCAATGACTCAACTTACATCCCTCGCGGTCCTGTCAAAACAGTCGTCAACTTCTTCAAAGATCCTGCCGATGGTAGTAAACCATGGAACTTTGTCGAGAAGCCTACCGACGGCTCTCCACAGCGCAACTACACTCAAAATGCCGTCGAAGTTGCCATGAACGACATTCGAGGGCACGAATCTGAATATCACCTCGACAAAGATGCTTTCCAAGTGGTTCAGAACATTCCCTCGGAGGAAAAGGACTTCACAGATGACGAACAGATCAAGAAAGTGTACTATCCTGAGGTCGAAAAGGTGCTTCTTGACAATGTGCCTGGCGCCCACAAGATTACTATTTTCGACCATACAGTCAGAAGATCTCACCCAGATGCTCCACGAGCACCCGTGACGAGGGTCCACGTCGATCAAACGGCTCGCTCAACAGAATGGCGTGTCAACCTTCACAATCCTGAAGATGCCGAAGAGCTTCTGAAAGGTCGGTACCGCATCATTAACGTGTGGCGACCATTGAACGGACCTGTCCAAGCGTCACCGCTTGGATTCGCTTCGGCACAAACCACCGAAGATAACGATCTTGTGCCTGTCGAGCATAGATATCCACACAGAACAGGCGAAACTGCTGCCGTACGACACAATCCGGGACAAAAATTCTACTATTGGTCTGGCATGAAGAATGACGAGAGATTGTTCTTGAAGTGTTTCGATAGCAAGCCCGGTGTTGGACAAAGAGTACCGCATACTGCTTTCGTTGATCCTAGAACACCAGAGGGCGCGCCTGGACGGGAGAGTATTGAAGTGAGAGCATTGGTATATGGTTGAGCATTACTACTGTAATTGGTTATTTTGATCACTACTGCAAAATCTTGCCTAAAATGGAAGGCTCATGGTGTATTTTTGTAGCATTAGCATATTTTCTTCAAAGAGTCAATGAACGATTTTCGCCCAGCATATGGTCGCTCAGATATTACTTGTAGTTTGTCCATGTTTGTTGTACTGTGTTTCATCCAACATGCGAGCAAGCACTGTCAGCTGTCCGCCACGCGAAAAGGAGTATTCGACACCTCAAAGTGGAAGCTCTGCCGAAGGCCAACTGCGCACTTCGTCTTTAGGGCCAGTTTGGCACTATCTCGCGCTCCCCATATCATCCCCCAAAGAACAAGATCGATTTTCTTGTGAACAACCATACACTCACGATCAACGCAACTACCACCGTTGCAGTTTTTCAAATTGCGCCTGTCAATTCTCCCTCCCTACCGTTTATAATACCCATAATTGAACTCAATTATCGCAATCACACCACTACCCTGCATTCCGAGACAAGACAGCATACGAATATAATCGAGGTTGAGGCAAAACCAGAACCAGAATATCCACAGCCAAGATGTCGGACACTATGCAAGAACTCGTAGATATTCCAAAGGAGTTCTTCAAGGACGGAACACAGTTTCTCAACAGATGCACAAAGCGTGAGTCTTGCTGAACAGTTTATTTCTTTTCTCACCCTCTACGTTACCCCGTCTTATCCCATGCGACGCGAGAGGAGAATGCATTTGCATGCAAGCTACTCTGTCCGCATCATGTTCAGCGAAGAGTCAAGAGGGGAGATGCAATGCATGAGAAATGCGGTGGTCGCAACCATGGTCTGAAAAGATTGGCCGGGGAAAGAGCGTTGTCAACTCTATGGTCTATGTTCGAGCAACTTCGTCGTTCAACGAAAAAAAATATCGGTTTCGACTGGCAGAAGCAAAGAGGTCACCGTCCAAGCTCTCTGCAGTATAGTTGGTGGACAGGTTGACGGGCTTCCTGCTCAGCATAGCACTACCTCAGCCACCCACGTCTGAGCTAAGACCTCCTGGATCATCTTCCTTGGGCCCTTCTTATTTCATTAGTAGCAGCAGCAGCAGCAGCTACTCTTATCAGCACTTCCACACTACACATGTTTCGTCAGAACAGGAAAGAAGCTAACATTGTGTTTGCAGCCGACCGAAGAGAATTCATCAAGATCTCACAAGCAGTTGGAATGGGGTTCTTGATTATGGGCGCAATTGGATACTTCATCAAGCTGAGTAAGTCGAGCTTTCCTCTCATGCCATTTGTACTGCACCAGAAATTGGCATTTGGCATATAAGAGACAAGAAAAGAAGCACAAGTCAGGAGTCGTTAGCACTCACCAGCCACGAGAGAAAACCCGACAACCAACCAATGGCAATAGTGAGAGCAATGTCAGCATCGGCACCTTGGGCACGATACTGGCCTGAGGTCGTGCTACTTGCTTTCCAGATCTTGAAGCTATTGAAGCCGTGCAGGACATAAAAGCTTGTTTGTGTGATACTGACATTGTTACTACTAGTACACATCCCGGTCAATAACGTGTTGGTTGGGTAGCGCGGCGCATGTCGAAAGCGCATACAGGGAGCGATGGAAACTGGACTTAGCGACAATAAACAACCCACAGATCATAGGTTTGATATGGGGAGCTAAGCTGCCTGACAAAGGTGATAGCAGCCACAACAGCGTGAGCCAGGTGACTCGAACTTTGCTAGGTTTGGGGCAGCTAAACCGGGGCAGCTACAGGAAGCCATGAGGAATAGTTGAGGATCACACGTTTCAGGGTCAAGCATTTACAGCGTTACAACTTGGCGAACAGAGGATACATAGCTAAGCATTCTTCGACAAGACTGCCTCATTCAACTCGGTGTACTATTACGTCGCAATCCTACGTCCTTGGTTTCAGACTCGGTTGGCCATTTCTATTCACTGTTTGATCTCGGGACAATGTATATGTATGCACATTTTCGTGTTGTGTGAAATCGTCTCTCGAATTGTTCCCATACAAGGACTCCAAGCCTTTTACCCTCCTGCATCAATACCAGGCTACAACAATATGAGTAATCTAGAGTTGCTCACCCCAAAGGACTCCGCACATCCCTGGGGACTCACCAATGCAAAGCTGCAAATCAGTGCGCATTGACGCTGAAAATAAAAAGACCTCGGACTTGGCATCTATACACCATACCCCATCAGGCATGAGGGGAATAACTTTATCGGCGATAAGTCTAATATCTCCCGATAGCGATGAGCCGTGGAACCAGTAGTACCAAGTCGCTGACGGAGTCGATTCACCCTTCATTTGACGGGCTCAAGTAGAGCACATTGTTCTGTATCCTTACACCTCTGATTCCGACCACATTGCTCCAAAAAGAATGGCGGAGCAAGGATCACGATTACATGCGTCGATATTAGACCTGTTTCAAGAAGACGAGGGAGATGACGACATATATGAGCCTGCAACCGAGCAAAGTACTCTTGCAAGCACAGAGGATGATGAGACAGAAACGGACGATTATACAGGTGCGTCGCCTCTTCGGTAGTTCGGACATTGCTAACAAACAATCCAGACGCAGCCGAGTCCTTCCAAGATGGAGACATCGAAATAGTATTTGAAGATGATGGCGGCGGTGACGAAGATGAAGGTGAAAGAACAGAGACTGAGGCGGTAGAGACTGAACAAGAGCGGAGAGCAAGTGAGTACTCAGCTATATCCTTTACACGCCGAGAACTCCCACTCACCTTTGGTAGGAACGCTAGCACATCTGCAACAACTTCTCGGAGGCAGGAACGGTCTTCAAAGGATACTAGCATCGCATAATTACCGAATAATTACCTACGACGCCAACGATGCGGAGGAGGAAGAGGAAGAAGACAATGAAGACGACCGAGATCCATACCGCCGACGTCGACGTCCTCCACGCCGTCGTAACATTGACCCAAATCGCTTTCCAAAAGTGCCCAGTGACAACGGACGTGCTCTGATGCAGTCAGGCGTGTATGGATCCAACGATACCAGAGTCGAGAGGATATGCCACCGCAAGAAATCAGTCAGCGAGCGTTTACTATGGCGGCGACTGGGTCTTGACGCTCGTCCTACTGCTCGTCGGCACAACATGCTAATCGCGCAAGACCTGATACCCAATACTTGTCTCGCGGACAAGATCATACACTATGACTCGAGAGCATATTCCGGTCAGTTCTCAGACGATGGCAACTTCTTCTTCTCTTGTACCCAAAACTTCAAGGTGCAGATGTACGACACCAGCAATCCGTATGACTGGAAATACTACAAAACTGTCGACTTTCCCTTTGGTCAGTGGACGATCACGGACGCCACCTTGTCGCCTGACAACCGCTTCCTTGCCTACTCCTCTATTCGACATACCGTATGTCTTGCCCCAACTGACCCGAATGACCACAACGACCATACTTTGCTCGACTTCACAAACTATGCTCCTGGCTCTATACTCGGCGACAGAGCTCACGCAGCATACATGGGCCGTCAAGGATTTGGTATCTGGTCTCTGAGGTTCAGTGGTGATGGTCGCGAAATCGTAGCAGGAACGTCAGACCACAATGTACTAGTCTACGACCTCGAGACACGGAAGACAATCCTGAAGCTTCGCAAGCACGGCGACGATGTCAACGCGGTGTGTTTCGGTGACAAATCTTCCCCACATATTCTTTTCTCCGGATCAGATGATCAGACACTACGAGTATGGGACAGACGATCTATGTCCGACGGTCGTGAAGCAGGTGTCTTCGTCGGCCACACCGAGGGAATCACATACGTTGACTCCAAAGGTGACGGCCGGTACGTCCTTTCCAACGGCAAAGACCAAATGATGAAACTATGGGACCTACGCAAAATGGTAGCCCCCGACAAATTCGACCGCATGAACCTAAGCAGATACACCACAAACTTCGACTACCGCTTCGCACCATACGAAGAAACAGACTACCGCCCAAACCCAGACGACTGTTCCGTCGTCACATTCCGTGGCCACCGCGTCCTAAAAACACTGATAAGATGCCACTTCTCCCCCCCAACAAGCAGCAACTCCCGCTACGTCTACTCCGGCTCCGAAGACGGCAAAGTCTACATCTGGAACCTCGACGCCACACTCCGCGCCACCATAGACGTCGCAACCGCAACCCGCGACACACGGCCCAAACTCTCAGACCGAGCCGGCGAATTCGACTGGGACATGGGCTACAACAGCAACGTATGGAAAACCTGTGTCCGCGACGCATCCTGGTCCCCCACCGTCCCCGTCATCGCAGCCACGAGCTGGAACGGCTGGGGCATGTCGACCGGCACCGTCTCCGTACACTCATGGAACGACATCCCCGTACCACAATCACACAACACGTTCGACAAAGAACCCACAGAAGGCAACACAGCACCCGACATAACAGCCGGCATGGACGACGGCGGCGATCCCCCAATGGGCAGCTCCTACGACGCACGCCTCGAGCCGCGCGAGGGCTTCCGACGACAACAGATGTACGCTAGCCCCCGTGGCTGGGGCAGACAAGCGGGCCGCGGCCTGCGCTCGAATCCGGTCCGAGCACAGCGCTTCGGTCAGCAGCAGGAAGACGAAGGGGACGAGGAGGCCGGTTGGTGACGCTATGTGAGGACTGGCGGGCCGGTGGGCGGTCTTGTCAGGAGATTGAGTCGCGGCTTTACGCTGAGGGATACGGAGTGGCCGAGGTTGAGTTGATGGGGTGATGGGTTGTCAGTCCTCATGTTGTTGTTGTTGTGTATGGGATTTACAGGTGGGGAAAGGAGAAGAGGGAGAGGGGGAATAATTTGTCACACACATAGATACGTACGGACATGGAATATAGTCTATGGAATATGCTAGCTAGCTATGTAGCTAGCTACAGTGTAACGAAATGAAACGCAATGGTACGGTACGGTATGGTATGGCATAGAAGACGGTGCTAAAAATGATAGGTGCTCTATTAAGTACGCAGTGTTTGTCAAACGCAAGTGGTGATGATACCTATGTACCTTGGCATGTACTGTACATAGGTATGTAGACCATACAGACGAAGGGAGGAAGTGGGTAGAGTAGCGAGTGTATAGCAGACTGGACGACCCCTTTAATTTATACTGTACATGGTTCATTTCAGCGCCAATTCGGATCAGTTTGGTTTGTGTTTGAACACTGTTTGTTCTCAAGTTTTTGGAATTCTGTCCTATCTATTGGTGACCAGGCTATGCTATGCTATATGTGGAATGTAAATATGCTATGTCGCTGGAATATGTCCTCCGTCCATGCACCTTTTGTCCCCTTAGCGCCGCCCCGTCGCGCGGATATGCGGATATGAGTTCAATTAAAATCGTTCATTTAATCGTGAATAGGCGTAAGTACAGGAAAGAAAAGAATTGAGTATATACAACGCTATGTTCTGGTGCTGTTGCTGCTGTCAAGGGTACAGCCACTTTGAGAATCTGTCCAGCCTGTTAATCTATTTGCAATGTCGCTTGCGTAACAATGCGTGGCGCCACCTTTGCCGAGGTCACCACTTGAGTCGATCATGCCGGAATTGTATTGTCGGGCTCCCCGGTAGTATGCCCATGCGAATTCGTTGTTTACGACGGTGGATTGTTCGCTGATGTCTTGGGCGTAACCGTGTCCGCTGCTTGTGCCGGCAACTATAGAGATTTTTGTTAGTTTCTGGATGATTCGATTGGGGGCTGTTGTTGAGGTTTTGCTTACTTCCATCTCGAACCATGCCTAGGATTTGGTCCATTGGACAAGGGTTCATGACTGTGCCGTTTTGGTTGCAGCTATGTGTTCCTTTGAAGGATTGTAATAGGCCGGGGTTGTATGTGCCGTCCTCGGCCATGCTGGAGGCGGCTCGCACGCAGCCTTTTGTTTCTTGTATGATCACGGCGAAAATGAAGCGGTGGTCAACTCGAGTTTCGTGGGCGACTTGTTTGATGGCATCATATAGATCGGAGTTTTCTTGCGCATTGTTGTTGGACATATTGTAGAGCATGTCGCAACTTCGTGCCACCATGTGTAGGTTCGCTGTCCAAAGCTGGTTAAATGACACCCACCCATTCTGCGCAGGCCAGCCGGCTGCTATGGAGCCATTTCCGGTGTACATTTGGTATGCATTCTTGCCGCCTGTTATTTGTCAGTCTTGCTCTTTCTTATTTCCCTCGAGAGTTCTGACCATCAAAATCGTTCCAGTAGCCATCGGTTCCCAGGAGGCCTTGAACAACATTTACCGTGGCGGCGTCTGTTCTTTCGACGAGTGGCGCTGCTCGGGCGACAGCAGCAAGGAGGCCTGCGATGATTATCTAGGATGGATCAGCGATGACATCAAAGATCTGAAATTCAAACTTACCGACGAAGAGCAAAACATAGTGTGTAGATTCACTGGTCAGATCAATGCCGTTGGATGGTTCGTTATGAGCACCTTTCGCAAAAAGAGGTATTGTGGACGGTAGGGAATCACAGATCCACGAGCCCAGGTTTCTAGAGAATTAGTACTCGACAATAGCAACAAGTAGAAAGCAAATGCCACTGGAGAAGGCTATAGTAAGGCGATGAGGATCCATCGGCAGAAAAAGCAACCATCATGTTGAGTACAATGAGTCCACTTCTTTGTTTTAGTCGTTTCGAACTCATCTGACGGGCCTGATGTGTGGATGACATGCAGAAGGATTCATTTTTATGTCGCACGACGGATCATTCAGGCGCGCTTCGATGATGGTGGGCCGAATATGGTGGAGCATGACAAGGCGTAGGGAGTTGATGTTGGTGCTTTTGCAGTGGATAGTTCAAGGCTGTGCTCGGAATAAGTCCTAGTGTAGAGTTTGTCGAGGCAAACTTCCTCTCGTGCTTCATGGTACAGGTTAGATGTGGAATCTGATCTGGAGCATGTCTCGCCACGATGGGAGATTCACAAGAGATGCAGGAATCACGCTGCAAGATGAACAGAAATTTCCTGCGCAGCCTGCCGTTTCTGAGTGGCTACGTGCGTCAGTGGCTTTTCGGGGCAGAAGTCCCAAGCTCCCAACAGGTGCTTCATTTGCTGCCCTCCAAGGCTGACATAAGCTTGTTCGTATTTTTGGCTCAAGCGACTCCGGACCTGCCTAAGCTTCCGTTTTGGCTTCGGCTTCGTCAAGGCCTAACCTGGCTTGTGCATATTATGATGTGGAGAAGAAATGCCCATCATGTAGACCGAAGACCTGTTGGGCGCGTTATCGGTGCACTCAGGCTGCACCTTGGCTTATTGATGTTGCGCGGCATATTAACGTATGGGCATATCTTTGACTATGCTAAACCCTGAACGTACCTTATCTTTGACCTGAATCTTAATCATCAGGCACGTTAGCGATCAACCAGCGATGCACCAAGCTTTCAAGCTGGACATAGTAACCTCATGGGCAGATCAAGTGCTTTAGTTGATGCGAGAATCTGTGGTGCCTATCTGAAGCTGATATGCTGGACTGAGCAAGATGGGCCTTGCGGACACCATCAGTGAAACATGAAGCTTCCGTCAGGTGATATACCATATACCATCACCACCTGTATCCACTCTCACTCTTGTCAATCCCCTCGGTCGAACATAAAACTCCAGCCATTTACACTTCTCGAAACGTACTTCGAGCTTTGAGTAAGTCAAGCTCAGTTGCAGCTTGATTCTAAGCTACTTAACACTTGCTGCAACCAAGCCTTATCAGTAACAAAGATCATTTCTGTGTCGGCGATCGATGAGAAAGATCTATCGTTAACTCCGTACCAATTCGTGGACCTTGTCCAGACTCGATCCCAAACAAAGTAAGTCGTCAAAGCTCTTGTCTTCGGGTTTCACGAGCAGTGTTTCCTGCCAAGTTGGGACTCTGAAAGCCGAGACTTGTTACCATGATCAGGACAATATCACAGATCATAACACATGCGTCGTAGCCACGACTTGCGGCCTTCGAAGCTCGAGATTGCTATTCACAAATACATATTATCACGTCTCAGGGCAAGCAAACTTGATATCACACCGGCCTGATAGATGGAAATGTCAAACCGGTACACATGTTGTGAATATAGGTAAGCACTTGATTCGTGGAAGACAGCGCAAGTATTTGAATGAACGAATATGTTTGACATGCAGTAAATGAATTTGTTAAGTACACATATTATACTATACTCGAAACACAACAAGTGCCTTCGGAAGCTCCAGCGGCTATACTACAACCAAGCCTCCACCCATCTATTCACGCACGCACCATGAATTGAACGACCCATGACCTCCTCTCCACAAACCCAAACCACGCACCACCGATCGAAAACGGTTCCCATAAAGTACATACCCAACACCATCATCTTCACGCTATCTCCACGCTATTCCTGAGTTCCAGGCACCAAATCCTCCTCGACCGCAATCCCCAACCTCCGAAACGTCTCCTTATGCGCCTTACTAATCGTCACGCCCTCAAACCCAGGCGGCAACTCCATCTCAGCCTTCAGATAATCCAACTTCATATTCCTCGCCTTATCCTTGAGTTGCACCTGCGTCCGATTCTGCAGCATCGGGATGGCCATTTGCGCATCGACTTTCAATATCTTGCTCCACTGAGTCTGGTAGTCTTGGACTAATTGAATCAGGCGCTCGATTTCGCCGGGCGTCCAGGCGCGGCGGATTTGAATGCGGGAGGCGTGCTGGAGGGCTTGGTGGGAGGGGTAGGAGGCTTGGAGGTTTGTGGACGGGTTTGTGGAGGGGTCGAGGAGGGCAGTTGTCATTTGCATGTTTGCTTTTGCGGCTTGTTTGGTGCGTTGGTAGGATTCGTAGGACGCGGGTGGAGGGGCAGTGGAAGAGGGGGGAGTTTGCGTTGGTGGTGGTGGTGGCATGCGGCTCGGTTGCGTTGAGGCTGGGATGGGGTAGTGCTGTGGGGCTATCGAACGGGGTTGTCTGCTTGGGTCTTGTGCGTCGGGGTCTTCATTATCGGATACGAACATGGATGAGATTTCATCTTGACGAGGTCGTGGGATAGGAGCTTTGGCAGGGAAGATACGTTGACGTTTGTTTCCACGATTGTCCTGCTCGAAATCATCTTCCTCGTCGGGATCCTCGGTGGTCTGGTGTGCTCTTTTGCCGGACGTCTGAGAAGTAGCTCTTGGGCTTTCGAAGCTTTCTTTGACAGCGTCGCGTTGGCGTTCGTACAGACTGGGGGCTTTTTGTGGTATGTTCTCTTTGTTAGCTACTGCTTGTTGCCTCTCCGATCTTGCAAGCACATCTTGCGTGCTACCTGGTGGTAATTGCGCTGAAGGAGGCAGGT
>Ga0073774_1000153_pt1 | contig 15607 bp, 18 predicted proteins | sample InSIn5gowninarea_FD_77487 | JGI IMG/M metagenome (GOLD analysis project Ga0073774, IMG submission 77487) | Clean room microbial communities from NASA Spacecraft Assembly Facility at Jet Propulsion Laboratory, Pasadena, California, USA -... ... | reverse complement strand
TTGAGGTCGTGTACGTCCAAGAAGTCCTTGGTGACGATGACACCAGCTGGATAGAAAGGTAAGAAGTCAGAACAATGAATTACCATCTAGCAAGCCAAGATGTGCATGAGATAACATACCGAAAACACCCTGGTCATAACCAAAAAGCATCATATCCGTTGCACATGCAACGGTAACCCAGAACGTCAACCATCCTCCCTTTAAGCCAAAGTATGGCTGGCTCAGCAAGTAACTCCCGGCCATGACTGCGAGGGATTTGAAAACGAGTAATATGTCTTCAATGACAGCTTGAGGAAACTTTTTCTAACCCTATAACAAAAACAACGGAACTGCCCCTGATAGATATACGCCGGAACCAGAGACCAAAACCAAAAAAACTGACATCAGACCGGAATCAGCCCGGCCTAACCCCATATTTTCGAATGTATACTAGCGCAGTCTGGGGTGACAACCGGAGAGGCATTTTTGACTTGGTCTGGCAACAATTCGGCATTCTCTGGGGTAAGTATCGGCATCTGCGGTAGGGAACTTGTCCTCCTCGGCATACACACGGGCCAGGGGGCTCTGTTTTGCTGGCTGTGATTGGATTAGCGATTACTTTCAAAATCCGGGGAATGAGATGATTCGGGCAAAGCTTCGGGGAAATTAGCGCAGTTTGCCGGTGTTGTATGGTTGTCACTTCCGCCGGATGTTCTCGTGTATGTTCGGTTCCGGGGGCGCTAAGTGTGTTTCGGTTCCGAACAAGCTTTCGGGTCTGATATTGTAGACGGAGTTCGAGCATATTAATGTTGAGAAATATAAAGAGCACACCGTAGTCCAACACATTCTGCTACTTTGGAGGGAATGAGCAGAGCGAGGAGAAGCGGTTGGTGTGGTGGGTATGGTGATGCGGGATGAGGCCAATAGCCATAATGACGCCGTGTCTATCAGAGAAACAATTGTCAATATTTAGACTTTGAATTTGCAGGTCTGTGCTGGAGAACATTATAGTACGCAGTTCAGCACCGAATAACATTCCATACAAGGATACATCAAAGCAAATCACCTTCGGTATGGCACCGGGGTGGCCGAGGATGGCCTGCTGTACCTTCGGTTCCCCTTCACCTGCGAAAGACATCCAAGGATTATGACCTGATTGGCCTAATAGACACGGAGCCAGGTTTCCCGGTGCTTGTGTGAAGCATCACTCTATATGGGTATGACGGAGACTTGGGTCAAGTTGTGCAGACGTAACCATGCGGCGTCAAGAGTAAACATCTGGCATGCAGACCTGACAATGATAAGAAAGTAAAGCAAATACCAATGATGATTCTACATGGTGATATGATGGCAGAATTAAGTGTTAATGAAAAAGAACCAAAATAAGAGCATTAGGTATCAGCAACGCTTCATGTATTATATTCTCTTCTTTTCATAACTCATCCCAAAATAGTAGTATATTCAACGTCTTAGATCGCAGTTATTCCGAAAGATATCGCTTACTGCGGAGGAACGTACGGGTGCGTGAGCAATTCGCTGAATCTGTGGAACAGTTAGTCAACACAATCAAGTAAATGAACAAGAACATACTTTTCCAGCTTCTCCTTTCCTCGAACTTCCTCGACTAACAATGGCATGCGAACGACGTTGAAGTCCTCGTACAGGTCCTCGATTTGCTCGAGATACTTCTGCTGCATCTTCCTCCGAGCATTACATTGCTCGCAGTCGTTCCCTTTCTTGGGGAACAGCAACTGGTTGACGACAATGGAATGCGTGTCGATGCCGTAGCTCGTCAATTCTTGGATCATACGCTCGGTTTCATAGAGAGACAGGAATTCGGCAATGCAGACGCAAACGAAGGTGGTCAGGTCGGGGTTCTTGAACTGGGTGTTGACCTCGCCAATTGTTTCCCGCAGAGATTCCATCTTGCTCATAAGTTCGTCCATGTTCTGTCCTCCGGGGAGGCCACCGCGCGCCCCGAGAATCGAGTTCAACATCGGACCAAACTGCGACGACAGCTGCGAGAGCTTGCCCAGAGCCTTTTCGAGCACGGTGGGAAATTGCAGGAATCGAAGGGTATGACCGGTCGGGGCGGTATCGAAAACGATAACTTCATACGAGAGGGACTTGACCTGCTTCAGGACTTCTGCGAACGACATGGCTTCATCGACACCAGGGATCTACAATCAGTTAGCAACGCACACACATCAGTACCTCCAGAGGCAGCGAAACATACACTGAAAGCCAAATCCTGCATCATATTCCCAACACCTAATCCAGCCATGGGGTCATCACCCTGCTGCTCCCCATTGGCCAGCAGATCCTGCAGACTCCCATTGGGGTCAATCTCCATAGCACTGAGGTTGTCAAATCCATCGACAAGCCGGGCCTCCTTGCCAAACTTTTGTCCAAAGGCATCACTCAGGTTGTGCGCGGGATCGGTCGAGATGAGCAGAACGGACTTGCGGGCTTTGGCGAGCTGGATCGCGAGAGAGCAAGAAGTTGTCGTCTTTCCGACACCACCTTTACCACCGACGAATACCCAACGGAGGGTTTTCTGGTCGAGGAGCGGCTGGAGGGTGGGCTCCATGTTGAGGTCGTCGTTTTGCACAACAGCGGAGGACATTGCGATCAGTTTATAGGATTCGTCTTTCGAAATTCGAGTGATTCGGGAGGAAGTGGTAGGTGTAAAATGGTCACCACGTAGCTGCTTTGGTGTAGGCAATAGTTCCCCGCAGGCAACTTTTTCTTTTGATCTGCGGTGGTCGAAGATTCCGGAAGTGCAGGCAACACGCAAGGCTACACCAAGAAAAAGATAGGATGATTGTCCAAGCAGCAAAATATTCTAGGGTACTTTTAAAACAGAGCAATTAAACGCCCCTGACGGTACGGAGTAAATGACAGCACAAACTGACGGGTGCACGTGTGGAGATTTGTGCCTGAGGCTGCCAGATAATCGACAGCTATGATCACTTGAGATATCACTTAATGATCCACGTAGCATGCCCGATAATATACAAAGTACTGGATAGCTTTACCCCTGTAGCATGCTCTATTATAGGCTTCTACTGATCTAGAACAACGAAACACTACAGCCAAGATGCAGAAGTACCCCGCCAAAGGATACCGCCGTATGGTTGTCGGTGTCCTCCGATGAGACAGACTGCATGACAGGTGGTCGGTCAATGGTAGATTCCTCTGCAGACCACCGTATCTTTTCACTCTCTTTACAATCCTTATCTGACTCTTCCTCTTCTTGTCCGTTCTTTATCTTTCTTCATCATTTCGTCCTACTTGATGGACTTAAACAAGTCAGTTCCTCCACCTAGTGACCGAGTGAATAGAACCACGGAGCGTCTTGAGCTCTATCAGAACCAACTGAGCCACGGTCAACCTCCAGCAACAACGACAGCATCGCAGCCGACAACACCTCATCCGACAACACACCCACCTCCCAGACTACGTACAATGGCTCGCGATCCCATTACTTGTCACGCCCTCAACACCTTGACAGGCACACCCGCCGCCAATCTCCCCGTGACCCTAAGCTTACTCTCAAGTTCCGCCAGCAGCAGCAACAGCTACAAACCCATCCTCACATACTACGCGACCACCGACGCGGACGGACGAGTCAAGCACTGGACATCCGCATCGTTCACCGGATCAACGAGCGTCCCCGAGTTCCTCGCCGCCCTACCGGCCGATGACAGCAAGACCAGCTGGTCTGTGCGGTTTGAGACTGGGCCTTGGTATGCGGCACAGGGCGTGGAGAGCTTCTGGCCGGAGGTGGAGGTGAAATTTGTGGTTAAGGGACGGGGGATCGAGGGGGAGGGGGGATGGAGGCATTATCATGTTCCGGTGTTGTTGGGGCCTTGGAGCTATTCGACTTATCGGGGATCGTAGATAGATACTGTGGAATGACGTATCGACAATATCAGCGGTACTGTTTATTTTGCAATACTCAATATATGATTTGAATTGTTCTGGACAATGGTCTAATCTGTTGTGAGCGCAGTGCTGGTTGACGTATTCGGTGAATGTATTGTACCTGTCCCGACGGTCTGGAGATTGATATAACTCGCATGAATAGGTCATGTTTACAATTACATTCTGAGCAACATCAAACCCCAGGATCTAGCCATGAATCCGTGTTCCTTGCATCGAGTCATGCGAAGATCCAAGGAATTGTCTGAGCTTGATACGCGTTCATTGTGTCCAAATGTCAACTTATTCATAGTCCTCCAGTTGTGCATTCTCCAGATATTCAACATTCCGTTCCTCCACCAGCCGTTATCCGAATATTCTAAGAATCCAGACTTGCAGAGGTGGCGACCAGCCAACCAAATTCTGAAGATATGCACAGCACGTGACGCCTATCCACGGGTAGCATGGAATTGCGTCATCACCTACATCCAATCAGGGCAAATTGTATGTATTACCGTGGCAGAATATGTACCGTACTACCAAGGGTATACACGGTACATAGTAAGCCTGTGGGTGGTGAGAATTTCTCTAGAGATAATCCTTATATAGGCAGAGGATAGTAATCTCAAGCATTGACCAAAATACAGCACAGTGAATGGCCATAGTAGCAGTGTACACTGACACCTCAAGTGGTTGGGTTGGATACCGGCCTGTGAGTGGCTGGGAATAGTGGGTCTGTGGCCACCCGGCTGGTCCGACACCCGGCAAAATTCCTGCCGTCGTCACCGTGACCTCATCCCGCTCCCCCTCTTGCGCACATTTTGCGTTTCTTTGTCTTTGTTATCAGTCGAGTATCGAGTCTGTGTATAGAGATAGTTACCATGTCTCGATTATAGAGGGAATAGTGTGAAATTCTGCCATGTTTCTTTTCTTTTTTGACCATGTTACAGAAGACAGCTGTGGTTCGACCGTGGATCACGAATTTCGACCAGGAAATAAACCATTGGCTACTGATTGGATAACCGGGGCCAGTCCCCACCATCGTTCCATGTCAGACTAGCCTTGATTGGCTGCCAGGTACTGCCGAGGCCCACAGTCTCCAGGTTCGCGTGTAAGGAATTTTCTTTGCCTCTGTTCATAAGAGCATGTATTTTGCCGGGAGTTTTCCGTATAGTGGTCAGTAGTAAAAGACCGATAAATGTACTATGGTCACAGTGAAAAAGAAAAAAATTTCAAAACCATGAGAGAGAATAACAAGACTTGCATGGTTCCTCAGACAAAAAACCAGGGTTACAGCGTGACCAGAAATACCAGAAATACCAAAAATACGACAAACCTGCTTAGCTCACGACCTCCGACCGCCTCCTCTTTCGGGAGGTCCCCCCTAAATTTAATACGTCCTCCTGGTCCAACCCGACTACGTCACTTCCAATTCTTCTTTCTCTCCTCCTTCACACTTTTTCGCTCTGTTGCCCGTTTTTCTGTGTGAAATCATCTTCGCTCGTCTTTCATCACCGGCTCCTCTAGCATCATCATCTGCCATCATCATCATCCTCCACCACCACTAAACATACACCAATACCAACAAAACACGCGCTTGGTTCGACTGATTTTTATTGTCCCTTTTTTTGTTTTTTTTTTGTTTTTTATTTTTATTTTTATTTTTAATTACAGCGCGGTACTTCTTGTTCCATTGCCACCCTGTCCACTCGCTTTCCCGTTGGGGTCGCCTGCGGCCTTTGAATATCTCTACGATTCTAACGTACTTTTCTCTACGGTATCGCGACTTTGTTATAGCGCATTATGTCTGCTGCTGTCGCCCCGTCAGTCTCGACCAGCTTAGCCGACACTAGTAATTCCCCCATGGACTCGAAGAACGACGTTTTGAAGCCGGAGGGTGAGTCGAGTCGATCATCTTACCCTGCATTGCCACTTGACAAGACATTCTCCCCTTCTTATATATCTTGCTGCTGGTCGTCCGCCACGGTGTCGGACCATGTGTTCATCCTCCTCGGGATGACCTCACATCTGACGGCATCGACGGTTGACTGCTGTTTTGTACTCCTCTACTCACCATGTCGCGAAGCAACAACGCGATTGAACCACTATATCATCGTCTCTACTGTTGTTGCCTCACCAACTACCTTGTAGCATCCTTACTGACTGATCTTCAGACTCCAGGGCACAATCCTCAGACAGCAAAGATCAGAAGCCAGATGTAGAATCGCAAAACTCCTTGGCGCCTCCCCCTCGACCGACGGCTACAGACACTCCCGACTACTTCAACTCGGTTCACAACCCCTTCTCGCTCGAACCCAACCCGTTCGAGCAATCCTTCAGCGGTAATAACGGCGGTGCTGCAGGTGCCGTCGCATCCAATGAGACCCCCGGCAAGTCGTTGCTTCCTCCCGTGGCCGCTCTTACCTCCCCAGCCTTGCCCACCACCGGTTCGACTAGCGGCTACAATTGGACCAATTCGTTGCGTTCCGGTCCCTTGAGTCCTGCCATGCTCGCGGGTCCGACTCCTTCGAACGATTACTTTGATAACATTGGCAGAGGCTTTCCGACTCCCAACGAATCGTCTCTGCGTACCGGTCTGACCCCCGGTGGTGGCGGCTCGATGTTCCCCGCCCCGAGTCCCAATTCTCAAGCCATTTTCCAGCAATTGCAGAGTGGTGGCGCTACTCCCTCGACTATTGAGTTCCATCGTACTGCCCTCAACGCCGCCAAGAAGAACGGAATCAACGCACCTACCTCCAACCCAACAACGGAGCCCCAGCAAGAAACCCAAACAACGGCCATGGATGTCAAGGAGAATTCTCAGCCTGCCGTGGTTGATCCATTCACGCACCACGATGCGGCTGATGCGGCCAACGGACTCTTCATGCTGGCTAAAGGAGGTCAACAGAATCAGTTTCAACCCACGAATCAGCCCTCAATACCCCCACAAACCATGCAGAACGACCAACGCGACGCGGGTCCGAACACCCGACGAGCGTCGCAGCATGCGAATGGCGCTGCCGCAAACAATGGTCGTGAGATGAGTGACGCATCTGATCTACAGAGTGAACCGACTAAGCCAGCTACCAGAGGCAAGGGTAAGAAGGGTGCGAACACGCGAGCTTCGAACGCAGCCGGCAACCGGCGGAAGGCGGAAGACTCGCCGGCCAAGGGTCCCAACAAGAAGTCCAAGGCCAGTGCTAGCATGGAGCCGCTGTCGGATGAATCCGATGAAGATGATGAGAAACCCAGAGGTCAGATGGATCCCAAGAAGATGACTGATGAAGAGAAGCGACGCAACTTCCTTGAACGTAACCGGTAAGCTCCATGTGCTATTCTCTAATTCTCGCGATTTAGTTTGCTAACTAGCCATTTTCAGAGTTGCGGCTCTCAAGTGCCGACAGCGAAAGAAGCAATGGTTGGCCAACCTCCAGAACAAGGTTGAACTTTTCACCACCGAGAATGACGCCCTTACCGCCACTGTTACCCAACTGCGTGAGGAAATTGTCAACCTCAAGACTCTCTTGTTGGCTCACAAGGACTGCCCTGTCTCGCAAGCACAAGGCATTGGCCCTCTCATGATGAACGGCATGCCATCTGGATACGAACCGCATCCATATAATATCCCCAACAACATGGGCATGCCACCCGGCGCGCCGATGCCTCAGAGCATTCGACGGTAATATCAGTCTACGAATCTAATCAGCGCTTGATAGCGGTCAAATGATGCCTGGGCCGCTTTCGATAATCCTTTTCCTATTCTTCTGAATCCAGCTATTTGCTTCTCAGCGCGCATCAGCCGACAGGGCGGCTATCTTTCTTACCCCGGGGTTAGGTATTCCTTGCCTTCTTTTCTCAGGCTTCTTTATTTTCGGCTGCGAGCTTTTTCTTACACGGGACCTATTTGGCATGGACAGGTGTTAATGATGTATACGAACTTCCAAAAGTGAACGGGCTGAAATCAGTTGAGGTGACACGGATGCAAGTCACCGAATGGCGTGTAAATCCGGCGTATAAGCTTCAGGTTGCTTTTTTCTTGCTTTATGTGGTGTTTTTCTTTTTCTTCTGGCTTTCTTTTCTTTGAGCCCTTGGCCTTGAGCGGCATTGACCGTGACTCCCACGAGACCAGGGCGATGTAGTATTGTGCACTCTGTCTTTTCTCTTTTCTTCTTTGCTTCCCCTGGCTTTGGGAATTTCGTTCGCCTGTTCAATATTCGCAGGGCACTGATTCTGTGCTTCTTTTTTTTTTACTTTATGTGTTTCCGGGCGGCGTACAATGGTGGTTTAATGTCTTTTTTCTATACTATCGACTTGCTTGTCCAATACCATTACTCTTTCGACTTCATACTACCCCGTACTCTGTACGCGTCTTTGTATAGACTTCGGCGATAAGCGATAAGCCTCAAGACTTGGCACTTCAAAACAAACACGACAAACATCCCGTTCCGCACACAGACGACCAACACGTCCCTGCAGAACGCGGTCATTGACGACTCGATGAATGCTTATGTATTCGAGATCACTAATACGACTGTGAAGGGCGTGGGACGAGATGCGCCCTTTCGATAGACCAATTCGCGCTTTGTTTTCACGCAAGAGATCCGGGTGAACGTCGTTCTCCGCCTACTCTCATTCTATTCCCATTCGAGATACTCCAGATTCAATTGCTTGGATCGCTGAGATCAATCTGCACGATCTGTGCACGTGCTTACAAGTCGCGACCTCACTATAACTCTATCCCAACGAGCACAATTCGAGCGAAAAGAAAAATAGCGACAATGTCCTCCCGACACCCAGCCCGCCCACGGCGCATCGACGACGCCCTCTCCCAGCTAATCGACTCTCTAACACCTCCCCTCACCCTCTCCGACCTCTCCCCCGAAGCATCCTATTCCCAAGACCCCGAAGACCTCCTCGCCGCCGCCGAAGAACGCCGCCACCACGAAAACCTGCAACGAGCATGGCATGTCGTCGACGCGCATGCAACAACACCCACCAACAACGATCTAAACTCGCCCATCAGCCCCGCGGGATATGGGATCCACCGCCGGGGCAGTCTTGCGGGGGAGAACATCAACAACGCGTCTGATTTGATTAAGCGGAAGTTGTTGAGGGAGAATGCGAGTCCGGATAAGGCGGTCAGGTTTTCCAACCTTTACTCGCGGTTGTTGACGCAGCCTGTGTTATCGCAGAAATGGGCGATTCTATTTCTTCTGTATCAGTTGTCTGGGGACGAGGAGCCTGTAGATGAGGAGATGTTGGAGATGGAGGAGGAAGGGAATCGGAGTCCCCTGATGGAAGAGGGGAATTTGCAGAGTATGCTGCAGAGGGGGAGACATTATTCGGATGAGGAGGGGCCGGCGGTTAGCTCGTCTGCATCGCAGAGGCCGCCGGCGCCGTCGACGAGGCTGGAGCGACATAGTTCGTTGCGAAGGCAGGAGCGTGAGCGTGATGGGGATGAGTATGAAAGGGCGAGGGAGCCGCAGCCACAGCCACGGCCGGCTCGCTCTCGTGCGAATACGGGGCCGAGAGAGAATCCGACGGAGGAGCAAAGGCCTGTCTCGCAGCCATCGACGGAAGAGCAGCAGAAACTTGTGAAACCGCCGGAGCAGGGACTGCTGAGGGACCTACCGTATAATTTGCAGGGATTGTCATCTTCGAATCTTGAGTTCTCGTCATCGTCTACCTTGAAACTGCCGCCGACATTACCAATTCCTATGGTGTCACTTCTCAATTCCCTGGCTGAGCCGTGTTTGTTGTATCGAGGTCTGTCGAGCTTTGTGGATAGCTCGGATGGGGGCTTGGTGAGCCAGAGTCTGCGTGCTGCTCTTTCTCAGGAACTTCGGTCATATCTGGGCTTAGTAGCAACATTGGAAGGCGAGATACGTCGGGTACTATGCATTCCTAGCGATACCGACGACAACGAGTCTAGAAGTGTGCTCAAGGGTGGGGTTACTTTGAAACGATGCGTGATTTGGACGAGGGATGCTACAATGGCTTTGCGGCTGATGAGTTTAATTGTTGAGGAGGCTCAAAGTATGTATTACTACCGCTATCTCTACGGCACATGACGCTAACATGTTGCAGGCAAAAAGGGCGGTCAATTGATATCTCTAATCCACGGTTTCTCGACATCACATGGCGACCCCTTCGTCTGTGCCTTTGCGGAGAAACTACTGGCGCATATCACGCGTCCATTCTACGAGATGTTGCGACACTGGATCTACGATGGCGAATTATCAGACCCATTCCAGGAATTCTTCGTCGTGGAGCCAGAATTCCGACCAAGCACAGATCCAAGACGCATCGCAACCAGCGTCTGGGAGGATAAATACAAATTAGACGACAACATGGTCCCCTCGATCATCACGCAGGAATTCGCCAAAAAGGTCTTCCTAATCGGAAAGTCCCTAAACTTCATCCGCTACGGCTGTGGCGACTCAGGCTGGGTCGAGGCATACTCAAAAGAAACATCCAAAGAACTGCGTTACGGCGACACAGCCAGCCTCGAGACCTCAATCGACGAAGCCTACAAATCAACAATGGCCCGCCTGATCCACCTCATGGACGAAAAATTCAAACTCTTCGACCACCTCCACGCCCTCAAAAAATACCTCCTCCTAGGCCAAGGCGACTTCATCGCCCTCCTCATGGAATCCCTCGCCTCCAACCTCGACCGCCCCGCAAACTCCCAATACCGCCACAACCTGACCGCACAGCTCGAACACGCCATCCGCGCCTCAAACGCCCAATACGACTCCCCCGACGTCCTCCGCCGCCTCGACGCCCGCATGCTCGAGCTCAGCCACGGCGAAATCGGTTGGGACTGCTTCACCCTCGAATACAAAATCGACGCCCCCGTCGACGTCGTCATCACCCCCTGGGGTTCAACCCAGTACCTCAAAGTCTTCAACTTCCTCTGGCGCGTGAAGCGCGTCGAGTTCGCACTCGGAAGCATCTGGCGCCGCTGCATGACCGGCGCACGCGGGGTCCTCGGCGCCGTGGACGACAAAGTCGGGGCAGACTGGAAACGCGCACGCTGCGCAATGGCAGAAATGATCCACTTCGTCAACCAGCTACAGTACTACATCCTCTTCGAAGTCATCGAGGCAAGCTGGGACCAGCTGCAGATTGAGATATCCAAGCCCGGCTGCACGCTCGACGACCTCATTGAGGCACATACCAATTACCTCAACTCAATCACACACAAGGGCCTCCTAGGCTCGACATCATCGCTGAAAAAGGACCCCTCAACAGGCAAAGAAGAGGGCTTCCTCACACAACTCCACTCAATCCTCAAAATCATGCTCGCCTACAAAGACGTCGTCGACGGCCTGTACTCCTTCTCCGTAGCGGAATTCACCCGCCGCCAGGAACTCAGCGCGAAGATCGAGAATCGCACTGCACAAGGCCGCTGGGGCGTTTCCGAACATGACTCGATCCTCTCTTCCCGTCGCTCCACAGCTGACAATAACAACCTCGACACCGGGTCGGACGACCACATGCTTCCCTCCCTGTGCGGGAGACTTACAGAGTTAAGCGCGGAGTTCCGCTCAAGACTTAATATCCTTCTTGGTGATCTTGCGTACCAGCCAGATGTTGATATGCGGTTCTTGGGTGTTGTGATGAACTTTAATGATGTTTATGAACCTGTTAGACGGAGGAGGGTTCCTGCGTCGAGTTCGAGGGAGAAAGAAAAGGAGAAGGAGAGGTTGAGGCGCAAGGCAGCGGCTGCTAATGCTGTTGCTGCTGGTAATGGTAGTAGGAGTGCTGGGGCTAGCACGGCTGGTGGGGAGGCATAGTTTTAGGATACGTTACGTACATAAATCATGAGTTTTATAAATAAGGATTATATGAATCTATTCATGACGGATAACATGGCATGATAATTATTCATCTTCAATCAACAAAATAGATGCTAATACCATCCCTGATGCAATGCATACAACACAAAACAAATTCTCGATAACCATGAATCGAGCCCGAACTCCTGGCTGAAAGGACAACAGACAGCATAGGAAAAGGCGTATCTACCCATTAATTCATAAGTCATGAGGGAGGGCTTGCCTGCGCTCGCCCGAATTCGTTTCCATCACTCTATCACTGCCATTCCTGCCTGGCCAGAGTGGCCTGCTTGTTGGTCCTTGCCATTAGCCGTAGGACTGTATCTTCGCAATGATGCTGAAGAAACTTCGTTTGCGGGGTCGAGGGTTGGCGCGGCCCTTACCATAGCAATCGGTTGGAGTGCTTGGTCGAAGATGGTGACGCGAGTCGTGATGGTGGATGAGAGTTCAGGTTCAGAGCCCATGACAGTTCGTTCCGTGAAATTCATGCCAATAGTAGCTGGTTCCATTGTGACATCGTAATTCAGCTGCTTGCATAACGTCCCCTACGGTCTACAAGAGTAGCCGTGTCTGCGTGTGCGTCCATTTTTCGAATTATTTCTTTTTGTTGTTTTCGCTGCTGGCCCAGAATCGTATCTACTGCATCGCTCAGTTTGCAAAGATCTTCAACTTCCAATCCACGCCGCCCGTGGCGATAACGCAGCGGATTTGCACGTCGGGGAAGTTTGCCTTGTTCTTCGCGTTCTTGTCATTCGCCACAGCGTTGGCAGCAGCAGGATCCTTGACAATTCCTGGTGCCCACCTCAGACATGTGATGAAGCGTTCGTGGGCCTCCGCAAGGGTCTTCACGCACCGTCCTTCTTGGCTCAAGTCCCAGCATCGCAGTGACCTGTCGTCTGACACGGAGAGGAGATATTTGCCGCCAGGATGAAATCCAATTGCCCGTACCCAGTTGTCATGCCCTACTAGGGTCTTGATGCAATTCCCGCGTGAGTCCCAGAGTTTGATCGTCTTGTCACGCGATCCAGTCGCCATGAATTCCGCGGTGCTCTTCGAGGACGAGTGATCCTTCATTCCCGCCAGGGGTGCAAGGTATTGATACGCGGTATGAGGAGCCAATGTACAACATTCAATGACGTGCTCGTGGCCAAACATAACCAGCTTGTTCTCCGGGTTCGACATAACAGAAATATCCCATAACCGAGCAGTCATGTCATCGCCAGTTGAGAAAAGGAAGTTCCCGTCGGGTGACGGACAGACATCTCGTACCCAGCCATTGTGGCCTTGTATTGTCTTCACACAGTATCCAGTAGAGACGTCCCATATCCTCAAATCGTGGTCTCTGCTTGCGCTGACAAGCAAGTTCGTGGATGGTATGAAGCGGACGGCGCTAACGCTGTGATCGTGGCCTTCCAAAGTCCGGATATTCTGATACTCGTTTGACGGATCCCATAGCCTAATTGACAGGTCGGAACTGCAAGATGCCAGAATAACACCGCCTCGCGGACCACCGTAGTCGACGTCCAGTACCGCCCTTGTGTGACCTTTGAGCGTCCGCTCCAATTCTCCGAGTTCCCAGTCCCAAATCTTGATCATGCAATCGTCAGAGCCGGATGCGATAGAGGAAAATACCGGGTGGAAAGCAACGCAGTTAATGGTGTTCCGGTGCGATTCCAGCGAATATCGGGGGGATTGTGTAGGAAGCCAAGACGTCGGGTCTTGAGTGCGCTTAACAAGGGAGGCAGGTGTCGCGTTATCGATCTCGGATTGCAGGGCCGCTTTTTGAGACTCAAGGTCCAGGATCTGCGCACGGAACGCTGATTAGACATCGTTGGAGTGAAAATAAATGGACAGAGCTCTATACTGTGAACATGCCTTTTTCTGTAAGCGAACAATACTTGTCCATTTCTTCTCCAGCAATGTTTCGTATTTCTTCACCGTAGCTGCGTCAAACACATCTTCCGGCAGATTTAATTCTTCTCTAAGCGCTGCGGCGGTGTCCGGTAGATTATTCGCGGAGAGGTACGCTATGATCGATTTATGTCTAGGAAGCAAGTTAGCCTAATCCGGTCAATTCACACCACGTAGATATACGCACAGCTCGTCGGCTTGCCGATCAGTCAATAAACGACTCATGCTGGGGACAATAGATATGTCGCAGCCTCTCTACAAGCCAGCAATGCGCTAATCCTCTGCTTCTTCTTATCCTTCTTTTCCTTCATTTTCTTTCGCTTTTCTTCCGCGCCGGGTTTCTCCGTTTGCGCATATTCACTGTCACCATTGGAGGTAGCATCTTCGCTTTCCTTCTTGTCCTCCATATCCTCATCACCACTACCATCATCCTCCTTGGTCTCTGCGGAAAAAGAGACCTTCTTTTCCTTCTTTTCCTTCTTTTCCTTCTTCTGCTTCTTTTTCTTCGAACATTCCTCGTCGGCCGTAGTGGATTCTCCCTTTTCTTCGGTCTCATCCAATCGCCTCTTCTTTTTCTTCTCCTTTTTGTCTTCCTTCTCTGATTTCTTCACCGGCTCCTCCGTTGCCTCCATATTTTCGTCATTTTGTTGCTCCGGAGCCTCTTTGGCGTATTTGAGCTTGAGACCGAGTTTCTTCCACGCGGGAACGTGTGTTTCGCTCGCCATTGGTCGTTCGTAAACAGTATCTGCAGTTCTTATAGTAAATTAAAAATGAAGTATAATGTTTCACTCAAATATTGTTGAAATTTCTGTCGCGTTGAACGGACGTGGTCGGGGAATATTCTGTCGGGATAAATTTGATAGCTTTGAAAAATTTCCACGTGAGCTTATCAGCGGGTCTGATAGCGATAGCGGACTTTGTGTGGCCATACTCCGGAGTAAATACAAGTATTTCACGATTTCTATTCGTTGATTCTTCTTATTGTCTTGTTATATGTACACGAGCCGGGTATGCATAAACTCGTGTCTATATATACTGATTACACAGCGTCCGAGAGGAATCCGCGCCTCTATACTGCTTGCCCGGTACCTTTATAGACCCGCGTAATTGCGCCCTCTACGGAGTACAACGCAGCGTAGGACTGGACTATTGAAAAAACATGCGGTTCAATTTCCAGACGATGGCGGTCAAGTGACAGTGTCACAAGTATGCACCGAGTCGGATTTGGTAACCTAGGATACGATGTTGTTGATCAAATGGAGCGGTGTCCGACGTTTGGCTCGTAGCTTGATAGCCATATTCGTCTTCTGCAGTGCTACAGCTTAACCAGCGTAAAGAACCGACTCGCGATACCTATATAACGAGTCATTTTGATGCCCGATATTCGTGGTAATCCCGTGATCTGCCAATGAGAAGCTTGGCTGTGGTCATGTGATACATACACGTGACATCATCGCCAAAGAGGGGCCCTTCCTCTTTGGGAAGCCCCACGGCTGAATGGCCGGCCCGGAAAAACACACGACTCCGCGACGGGCGCCCGAAACCCCCAGTTTGTTGACAAAGACGGACAGCCCATTGTTTTGGATCGGCCTGAAGAGGAATTCCTCAGACACCGTTCCTTCCACTCACGTCATTCCTACTTTCTTTTTTTTCGCTCATTCGTCTTCGCGCTTTAGAATTTTTCCCTCTTCCGACCGCGACGTCACCGTTATTTTCTTCGCAGAAGCGGAAGTTTTGACCCCACGCTTCCCCTATCGGTGCTTGTTTACCACTTACCTCCCTTGCAAACGGCATTGGGCTGCTACAACGCTACCGCGTACGGAAGAAGAAGAAGAAGAAGAAGAAGAAGAAGAAGCAGAGGATTAGCGCATTGCTGGCTTGTAGAGAGGCTGCGACATATCTATTGTCCCCAGCATGAGTCGTTTATTGACTGATCGGCAAGCCGACGA
>Ga0073774_1000152_pt1 | contig 15610 bp, 15 predicted proteins | sample InSIn5gowninarea_FD_77487 | JGI IMG/M metagenome (GOLD analysis project Ga0073774, IMG submission 77487) | Clean room microbial communities from NASA Spacecraft Assembly Facility at Jet Propulsion Laboratory, Pasadena, California, USA -... ... | reverse complement strand
TGGGTCAGGGTCTACATACACTCGAGGACTATGGCGCTCATACCAACTACGTCGAGTTAGCGCTCATTGAACTTGGCCATCGCAATGTCTTTCCGCACGTCGGCGCTAATACTCAGGTCAATGTCAGAGGCAAGCGCGTCTGGCCTCTCGTGACGGGCACATTTGGCATGGTCGACTTTTATCACTCGGTCATTGGTGAGGCCAAGGACCACTTCACTCAGAGTGAAGTCAGTGAGATGAACAACGCTATGGGTATGGCTGAACAAGCTGCTAGTTCGTCGAACCCTCTAGCAACATTGGTCAAGCTGCTTTCGAAGGTACCTGGTGCGGGAAGTCTTGGAGACGAAGCCACGAGATTGCATGCTGCATCTACAGCTGAAGCCCGAAGACAAAGACAAGGCGGTAGTCGAAGAGGGATCGATGATTTCGGTAGCTCAGGAGTTGATCATGACTCCAGCTCCTCACGAGGGTTGGATGATTACAGCAGTTCGAGAGCGGGGCCTGGAGATTTTCCGGGTGCAGGCCATTACGGAGCAGCATCTCACAGTGCTTACAACAGCTACAGTCAACCACTACAGCAGAACTACTATCAGAGTGGCTACAATGACTATGATCAAGGTTATGGACAGCAGCCTCCACCACAATGGAATCAACCACCACCTATGGCCAACCCGTATAATCAAGGTCCAATGTCGTGGCAGCCGCCGCCACAACCTCCACAGCACGATCCATACATGCAGGCACAATCGTGGACTCAACCTGCTCCACAACATGATCAATATAACGGCGGCTCGTCCTGGCAACAGTCGTCCAACCCGTCCTATCCTCCACAGCAGTCCCAGCCTCAAATTTTGCAGGCCGCCTCGTCCCAGCAGATCCAGAGGCCACCTCCAGGGCTCCCAGGTATGCCCGACTTCGACCCTGGCAAGACAATGAAACAGATCTACCCCATTCTCGTCTTCCGTGACAAAGTAGTCCGCACTATCAGCAGTATCATTGAGAAAATCCCGGGTCTCGAAGCTCTTGTCGATCGTATTGTCGAGACACTGACAGTCTTCATATTCAGCCTTCTCGCACCCTTCGTCCGACCTGTCCTCAACGCACTGCAAAAGACTCTACAAAGCAGTTCGGAGGGTGTAACAGAATGGAACAAGAAGCATCAATATGAGGTGTGGGATGATCCGAACTGCTCGGATCCTACACACAGTATGCTTTCGAAGGATCATTTTTCGAACATCCTCAACGAGCCGGCTGGAAGAGTGGCTGGTGAAATTCTGAAGTTCATCGCGCCTCGAGTGTTGTATGCATGGGAACATCCTGAAGTTCCTGTGGATAGGGTGATGCAGGATGTGGAGAGTATTTTCCACCATCCAGCTCTGAGAGACGAGAGAAGTAATGAGTGCCATAGGAACATGTTCAACGTGGTGAAGGAGTGGACAAGTCGAAGAGATCGAAATAAGATCGATGGTGTACTGAACGCGCAGGCTGTCAGAAAGGGAGACAATCATATTGCTGGGGTCGATGATCATGCAGGTCACGGAAGCTCTATGGGTGCGCATGGAGCGTCTTTCGGTCAAACAAGTGGTCATACAGGTGGTCATGCAAATGCAGCGCCTGGTGGATATGGTGCTTACTTACAACAAGCCGAGCATGTCGTGTCAGGATTCACTGGTGGTGGCAATCAACACTCTAGCGGTGGCAGCGGTCACGCCAGCTCTAACCAAGGCGGTCTTGGTGGAATTCTGTCACAAGCAGAGTCCTTCCTTGGCGGATCGTCCAACAAACCCGGCAGTCATGGTAGTAGCGCTGGTGCTGGTGGCTTCCTCCAGCAAGCAGAATCCTTCCTCGGTGGTTCATCCAGTCGACCGAGTGGACATCATGGTGGGAGCAGCGGCGGTTATGGTGGAGGAGGTCTCAACGACATGCTCGGCATGGCTTCAAAACTCCCTGGCGTCGGAAATTACGCCTCAAGCCTCAACCAATTCAACAAACTCAGTAGTGCGTTTGGCGGCCTTGGTGGAAAGCGCGACTTGCCGGGTGAGGAGCTCGATGAACAAGGACGCGTTCGTGGGCCAGCGCATCCGACACCCATTCCTGGAGATGACGGCGATTACGGCGACAGTGACAGATACGTCAATCTGGGCCTCAGTTCAGTTGGCGGTGCGAATGAATTCTACGAAAGCGCGTTGAGAAGTCGACATGCTGCACCGAGTCCTGGCTCATTGCCCGTACCTAGTGGATATGAGACTTACTCGCAGGGAGGAAGCTATGAAGCGTCATCGTATGGCCACGGACAGCTGAGTCAGTACGACACTACCAGCTATGGTGGTGAAGGACAATCGTATGCACAGCAGAGTCGACGAGAGCACAATTACCAATCTGGCGGATATGGTGGTGGTGCTGGAGGATATTCCGCTGAGCAGACAGGCGGATACGGCAGTCAGCGCTTTGACGGAAGAGGGGCAGGAGATGAGTATTATCGTGGTTGAGGCATCGAATTGCGACGCGCATGATTTGCCTTGACTCTGGTACACGGTCTTTGTCAAAGATCAGTTGACTTTAAATTAGCCATACCATTTCCGAATCAGCTAAGAATGATCACCACTGTTAAGCTCGAAGCGTGCTGAACGTGTCAAAATTGGGTTTGACTACGTCATCGCTAGGGAACACGTCTAGCTTATGGGGATGTACCAGTACTCTTGCTTCTTTGCATAGGACTGCCCTCCGTGCATAGACTGTGAGCGAAATCTGCTCAATAGCAGTGGTGTCAAAGGTAATCCAGAAAGCAGCGCCGGAACGAAACTCAGTAAGTCGTATCAAGGTAACGTCGAAATCATGCCTCGATTGTCAGTAAACAATATCGAAGGGCGACTCTCAAAAATCCTTGATTCGAAAGATTTTGCTGGACCTTCTTACTGCAGTATTAAGGATGCCAATCCCTACAACCCTGGAATATACATTCACGACTATGGATGGTTGAGGCAGCCAACGATATCACTGGTCTTCACCGATCCGGCAAGGACGATTGGATAACATTGCTCGAGGAACTCGGCAGTGTGACGTTGTCATCAAGCGAGTTCGAATGGCGCAATGAGTCTGCCTCAAACTATCCGAGTTCAATAAAGGACGCTGCATTGAAGCAACTGACCATAAGGCAGAAGTGTGAACTCGCTAACCACAGACCGGTTCTCAGCAAAACTGGATGGAATATGCCATCGCGCATGGAATCTGACTCCGGAACTAGCTTCGCGACGTTGCTAGTTACTCTGCCTTCCGATTGTGGTGAGACTTGCATCTCATCAACTACAGAGCAAGATGAACAGCACGCCACCACTATTCGTGAGGGGATATGTTCTCAGTCACCACAGTGTTACGGTTACATGGCATGACTGCCAAGCTTGACCACGGTTCTGGCCTCTTTACAGCATTGGTCTATGATGTGATCTGGGCGGACACTGGGCCGAAAACCGACAATCACTACAGGCATTCAGAGACTAGGGGAGATTCGCAGAGTGTTGAACGACTGGGAAACCGCGAAAGATCCGCAGAAAGTCCCTAAGTTTGTTATCACGCCAAAGCTCCTGAAGCACTATTCAGTTCTTGACCTTGCAAGTATGGCGCATAGAGATAGAGCTATGGTGCAGCTTCTCTTGGATGCTTGCGAGAAGTGTGATCGCCAACTATATCTCCTTAGTGTGCAAGCTTCAGTTGATTGCCGAACAGCCTTTGGTTACAATGGTAGGTTTGGCCTGGAGAAGCAAACCTGTTGGAGCGAGCAACAAAACGCAGTAGTGAAGATCATTGACCACAAGGGAAAGATCTTCGCTGATTTTGACGACTTTCCGGAGGTGGAAGGACTCGTCGGTCAGAAACGGTTTGAAAACAATGATCCTAATTCGGAGGAGGAAGATGAGGCCTACCTAACCAAGAATTGTAGGAGTAGCTCAATTCTCCTCATACCCAAACCCAAAGTCCAGGCTTTAAGGGCTAAGTGTGTTCACAGAACAAAGCGCTTGAGGAGGTTCTAGTAGGCAAGTGACACATCGAGGTTGCCCCAAAACCTACAGACGAGCATGTGGTGATGGAGGTCAAGCTCATGTTGCCAGACGAGCTGTCTTTGAGTGTGCCTCGAGCGACGAGATATATTTTAAGCTATGCTTGTGAAAACTTCAAAACTTTGGTTACGTATTGACGTCCTCTACAACGCATAGGAGACACCTAGAACAGTTGGTTCTGCCACCGCCGTACATGATGACAAAGTCACAAGTGTCTTGAAAGACTGACTGGGTTATCGGTAAGGCCTTGAAAGGTGGTCGCAGCTCCCTGGATTTGGTCCTTGGGTTAGTTCCAGAATTGGACAAAAACATGTTTTCTCGTTCCTTTCACGACGGATAGACTGCGTCTGCCGACAACTTGACGGAGAATCCCGTCTACAGGTTGCGAGACACGGTCGATGAACGATATGCTTGTCCTGGGATCGTGTGTCAAAGACAATTGGAAGAGCTCTATACTGTATTAACAATCTATACTTTAGCTTTTCCAAGTCTTCGTCTCCTGTTTCTTGTCAGATCCATCGCAAGCACGGTCGACATCTGGTAGACGACCAAATTAATTCACAAACGGCTCTTATTACCACGATCTTCCTCGAACCTCTTACCTTGCTCGTCAAATCTGATCACCTTACCAGTCAGCAGAGCATCTTGCAAAGCCCTAGCAATTACCATAACCTTCATTCCACCTTCAAGCGGCAATGGCACGGGCTTGTCGTCCAGTATTGAATCGATGAATTCATTTGCCTCTGTCGCGAAAGCATATTCGAAACGCTGCCAATACTCCTCCTGGACTTGGTGACGAACGCCAATTTTGTCGGAGATAACCACATTGTTTACCCTTGGCACAACGTTCACACTGATCTTTCCAGCCGTACCTGTGATTTCTGTGCAGACATCATGACCTACTGCCTGAGTTCGCGAGCAATAGTAGTGAGCCATCTTACCGCCCCAGAATTCTACTACGCCAAGGGCATTGTCAACATCCCGAACCTCGGCGAGTTCTGGGTGATGCTGCAGACTCCCTACTCCCCAGCATGCTTTCGGGACCGGATCAGAAAGAAGCCACAGAGTCAGGTCTATGTCATGGATAGCACAGTCAACCATGATTCCACCATTCTTCTTTGCGTATCGCACGAAGAAGCCGGTGTTATCCAACAAATCCCCAGTTTGTGATCGCACCAAAAAAGGAGTCCCGACAACATTGTCCTTGACCTTGTTCGCGGCATCTCTGTAGCTGGCATCGAAGCGACGTGAGAATCCAGCCATGACTTTGAGATGTGGCTTTGCCTTTGCGGCGTCGATCACCTTTTGACACTGCTGAAGTTAGCATGACGAAGGACCTAATTTCAGGCCACCTACCTCATCAAGAGCTGTACTCAAAGGCTTCTCACACAGAACGTGCAGATCCTTCTCGACAGCTGCCAGAGTTTGCGAAGCGTGAACATCAGTGCTAGTACTAACCCAGATAGCTTGCAGACCTGGCATTGAGATCATAGTCTGGTAGTCATCGAAAACTTGAATGCCATAGGATTGATATTCCGCATTTGATTTCGCCCAAGCTATCTCCTTGGGATCGGTGGTGCAGACAGCGACGACTTTTGCATTTGAGACTCGATGAAGCAGTGTATGGACATGCCTCTTGCCCATCCTGCCAAGCCCAACAACAGCGATACTGATCTGCTGCCTGGACGACATATTGAGACTTCATTCGATGAGTATGTATCTGGCTGTCAACCTAATTCTGGTATGTATCAGACCTCATCTGTCTTCGAGACACGGCACATCCGGTGCATATTATATTGCTTAAATTACTCCAGGCCCATATAGACTTTTAGACATGCTGTTTCCATTGCTAGGCTTGACCCAGCACTTGCGCCGCCAATTCCTTCTTTTGCTCTCCCCGTACAATCATGGTGCATGCCCCAGGCACCAACTATGGCCTCAGGCACAAGGATTGTGGACATAATACGATTGTCCCCTGGCTCAAACGCCGATTCTGACGCCGCTAGTTTCTTCTTTCGTCGAATACCGGTGCTCAACTACTCCTTTCATAGAGCACGATGGACATAGATTTCCCGAAGCAGAATGCGGACGGCTCCACCTGGCCTGTCGATCCTCCGATGTTTTGCCTTGGTTTTTGCACCAATAATGACTTGTCCATTCCCCGAACCGATCTTGCGATGAATTTGAGAAGCAGGTTGGACGTGGTCCTTAGTATCAGGCCAGTGTCTGTCTCTTTCCCCAGACTTCCTGCGAATCCTGCTAAACGGGGCTCGCAGTAGGTTCCACCATCACCGATCTCCCCACGGGGTTGCTAATGGTTTTGAAGAGACTTTAGAATAATTGCCATGTGCTTGGATGGTGAAGTCGTTCTCCGTGCGCAATGTGTGGCAGACGGAGTCTGCTTCCGCATTCAAATAATCAAGAAACCACGGGTGCGTGTCTCGTGTCTTTGCTGGACATGATTCAGACAAAGATATAAAGTGCTCAAGAATCCTCGAACACAGATATTCACCCCAGCAAGCTCTGCAGTGCCGATCCAGCAACTACGAATACTCACCGATACACACTGCATCATATCATCGACATCTCAGCAACATGTCAGCCTATCAAGATAACGAGAAGTATGGTGAGGAGCGAGTCGAGTACACTGAGAAGTCTTCACGAAGAGCCAGTGTGGCAGAAGAAGTCCTCGATCTCAGTGGTATTGAGGCAACAGCTGCATCCAAGGCAGCATGGCTCATCTCTTTGACAATTTCACAAGCTGGCCTTCTTTTTGGCTATGATACTGGTATAGCTCACAGCACAGCCCAAGCATAGAACCGGTGCTAATGACATCTAGGCTATATCTCCTCCGTGCTCGTCACTCTTGGAAGTGCGCTTGGCCACGAGCTTAGTCATTCGGAGGAGGAACTCGTTACCTCTCTCACTTCTGGCGGAGCGCTCGTTGGAGCAGTCTACGCTGGTCTCTCAGCAGACAAGTATGGTCGCAAAATGCCTATCTGGGTCGCATGCGTTCTCTTCCTGGTCGGAACCATCCTCCAAACCGCTGCATTCTCTGTGGCACAATTTGCAGTGGGCCGATTCATCGTTGGTTTAGGTGTTGGTTCTGCCTCTATGATCGCTCCGCTTTTCATTGGCGAGATCGCTCCGGCACGATATCGTGGACGTATGATCGCATTCAACAATCTGAGTGTCACTTTTGGTCAATTCATTGCCAGTTGTCTTGGAGCTGGTTTTCAGCACGCAGGACCACAAGGATGGCGTGCCACTGTTGGGATCGGCGCAATCCCAGCGATCACGCTTGCTGGACTCCTCTTCTTTGTCCCCGAATCTCCACGTCAACTTGTTGCACACGGCAAGGTAGAGCAAGCCGACAGAAGCTTGCAGAAAATTTACACGACTTCAACCGAACAACAGCGAGCTAATAAGATTAAATCGATCCAGGTATCTCTCGAAGAGACTAAGTCGGTCATGTCTGAAACCAGCTTGTGGCAGACTGCTGGCAAGATTTTCACAAATGCAGCAACCGCTCGAGCCGTTGGTACAGCTTGCATCGTCATGGCAGTCAGTCAACTCGGAGGTTTCAACACACTCATGTACTATGCCGCAACCCTCTTCGCAATTGCTGGATTCTCCAATGCCACCGCTGTCGCTATCACTGTGTCCGCTACGAATTTTGTCTTCAGCTTTGTCAATCTTGTCTTGGTCGACCGATTTGGCCGTCGCATCATCCTATGCGTCACAATCCTCGGCATGGCGATCTGTATGGCGGTTGCTGCAATCTCATTTCACTTCATTCCGATCTCACAAGCCGACCTCTCGATTTCTGGCGTGGCACCTACCTGGGCTGCACCTCTACTTCTGGTTGCGATTGTCTGCTACGTTGCGTTTTTCAGCTCCGGTGTCGCAACCATTGCGTGGATTGGCACGGAACTCATTCCACTCGAGGTCCGAGCTATTGGTACCATGTTCAATACTGTCACCTGCTGGTCTACGAACATCATTATCGCATCTACATTCTTGAGCATTATGAAAGGTGCTTCACCGACTGGTGCTTTCAGTCTTTATGGCAGTATCTGCTTCTTAGGCTGGCTGTTTGTCATCTTCTGCTACCCGGAGGTGAAGGGTATGCCGCTTGAGAGTATCCGAGAGGTCTTCCAGAATGGATTTGGTGTACGTTACAGCAAGCAATGGCAGAGAGAAAACAAGCACGTGCCAAAGGTTGTGACGCAGACTTTTGGACATTAGGAGGCATGATATTGGTTCAAGGAGTAGTCGCTACGGATGAATTACAGATATGTATATTTCGGAAGGATATTGGATGACAAACGGCCGCCTCGCTGGAAGAGACATCTCGCTATCAGAGGGTCGGTAGCTCATTTGAATAGGCATTCACGTTGACAGAGTTAGTGGTTACACGTTTTCTATCGATCAAATCATCCTGCTTCATCTTGCCTGGAGCCGGCACGACCAATGTTTGCTAATACCTTCGATCTAATCCTTATCGCTCGTTCTCTAAGCTACTAGTGTGCACAGGTAGCGTTTCTATACTCTACTAAGTTGAGGAAAAAAAAGGTGTGCCATGTATCATGTCTGCAGATGAATTTCTCTGCAGTCATTAGGCCGTTCCTGTTAAAAAACGTATCCCGTTTCCATCCCTATGAATCCCGGTCAGTATTGCTGTGACCACCCGGTCTTCTTGGCACTTGGCCAATAACGGTTCGTGAATACCTTATTAGTAAACGACACTTCCTGCACCCGCATTGAGCACAGTGGCTACTCTATGTAGCGGCCGGTTTGATCTGGCTTGTTGATGCGTCTTGCTTCAACAGAGACTGGTCGCTCCGTCAAAACTGCAGGAATCAGTGCTTGTGCTCACTTAGCTTGCAGACAGCTTCCACTCAATCGTCGCTCTATACCGGCCCATTGAGCTTCGCCTACAACCTACATCTTCGGGCTTTTGTTCATCCTACGGGCGCCTTGCGCTACCGCTTCGATATGGATCATGTCCACCACAGCCTTTGATCTTCGGCAAAGACTTCTGAATACTTGTTCCACAATCTCGAGCGGGGTAACCTTTCCCCTTCGACAATCTTCCTCGTCGATAGGTTTCAGCAATGTCGCGACTGTAGGAAGTTGATATTATGCGTATAAGGACAGGATGGTAGGTCGCCAGTAACAATATGCGCAGTTCACAGCTGAACGTATGGCAGCCAAGCTTGTAGGGACAGGCATATTAGATGTGAGATAAAGTGCACTTTCGCCACTTCCCACACCAACAGCATTGACAAGTTTTCTTGACAGGCGTTCGCAAGAATGCATCAGATAAGTGTCAGAAATGCCTTGAGAACGATCGAGCTTGCTTTCAAACAGCAAGACCGCGCTTTCGTTTAGTGACGTCGGTGAACTACAAGACTGGCGACGATAGAACCATCAAGCATGATTTAGTTCACGGCGCTTCGCAAAAATGGGTTGATATACCATCTGAAGGTGCATATAGCCGCGGACACGCATGAAGTTCGTGCTTACCTGTTGTCAGTGGAATTCGTTGACCATGAACACGATGCTGCAGCAACATTAGCTAATCAGCAGACCCGTTCTCGTTCGAAACGCAACACGAACGAACAGAAGGTTACAGCAGAAACCGATTTCGACACGGTATATATGCCAGAGTCAGAGCAGGATCATGAAGATCAAATTTTAGACATCCTTTCTGGTGAAGATATTCACCAGGATCTCGAACTTACCACAACTCATGCAGACATCCACCAATTTTCACCACTACAAAATCACTCTGCCTGTGTCGGACAAGTATCACCATCGCAAGCCAGCAGACGAAGTAGGAACGACTTTCTCAAATCACCAAGCTTGATCTACAATGTCTCACCATCGCTGACGTTCAAGGCATCTTGGCCATGTGAAACTCAACACGAGGCTCGACTTTTCCACTACTATATCAAGGTCATGGCACCATGGGTAAGCACGACATAGAGCGGAGCTGACTCAATGTGACAGCTGATACTTCCTAGATCGACACAACCGATGCACTCGCACATTTTGGCAAAGAGGTCCCTCGCCGAGTGCCAAATTATCCAATCATCGGAAATGCTATATATGCACTTGCTTCGAGACATATGAGTATGATCTCCAACCTCGAGGACAACGAGTCACCATTGTATGCGGAAAAATGCCTCCAAGTACTGATTAAAAGTATGGACGATCCATTCGCTCATTGGGACGAGAATCTCTTAGCAACTGTGGTTATTCTGCGTTTACACGAAGAACTTTCTCATGGTGAGCACACTAGAATCTGAATTGTCCCTTTCTAAATCTTGCTGACTGGAAAGACGACGACGTTCGATGCCACCTTTTTGGCACACGCAAGATCCTCGATTCAGTCTCGGCCTTCGCAGCAGATGGTGGACTACGTGAAGCTGCAAGTTGGGTATCCTTGCGTCAGCACATCTATGTATCTCTCACTGAACAGCAGCCTCTAGACATAACCCTACAGAACTTCCGACATTCCTCCGTCTTTCTGATCGAGAGCAATCGCAACGAAGATTGGGCGAATCGAATGGTCTTCATTTTCGCCAGGATCTTGGACTATGCTTTTTCGCATGCACCAATTCCGACTCCAGATCGCTGGCATGAGCTTCGTGCAGAAGTTGAAAATTGGTGGAATACCAAACCTTGGGACTTTGCCCCATTATGGAAGAACATGAGTCCAGCCTCAAGGGTGACAGTCACCACACCTGCCTCCGTTCCCGGCGTCGCTACCACTCCGCAAGATCCACCTCGTCGCAACGCGAATGTGTCAGCGTCCTCGGCAAACTATCCTATCAAACCTTGGCCGGAGCTAATCGTGGCGCATCGTGCTCAAGTCACAGCGTTACAATACTATCATCTTGCGCGTGTTGTGCTCGCAATATACGACCCAGCACTAACAAGGCTGGGTTTCGGATCGATACGAGCTCGCAAGTCATCCGAGCGAGAAGTCCTCGACGGTATGAGAAACATTGTGGGGTTGGCTGTGAGTAACGAAGATGTCAACAATGCCATATTCGAGGCCTCGCATGTTCTAAAAGCTTGTGGTGGCTATTTGAAGGACGAAGCGGAACAAAATGCAGCTATTGCCTTTTTGGAGAACGTCCAGCAAAGGATGGGTTGGACCACCGAGAAAACAATCGCCGAGCTGCGCAGTCAGTGGGCGGGTTATTGATATGAAATTATATCTTCTTTAATGCCAGATCTGGTGTGATAAGCAAATCCATTCGGCAAAAGTTTCCAGAATCTTAGTAGCAGGCAGATAGATCGAATCTAAGCCATGCACCACTCTCGGCTACCTGAATAATCTCCAAACTGCCCACCTCAATGAACGTACTTAAAATGTCAGCCTGACGTTTCGAAGTACCGAGAAGGCATGATGACGCACCTTGAAGTAGGGGTTTTTCATTTCCGTCATATCCATGAAACCATTCTCATGAGCGACCTTCTTCTCATCTGCCGTCTCTGGAAACAATCTTCAATTGTTACGAAACCACAATAATACCCACAACCCAGAAATGCATACGATCTGCAAAGCGATACAGCAGAACATCATGGCAACACCAAGATCATACTGCGGAGCTTGTTTAGCCTTGGAAAAGAACGGACCGACAAAATTGCCCAAGCAGTAACTAATGAGCAGGATTGCATTGACCGAGATTTTCTTAGTGTTCCCGGCCGTGTTGGCGGTTGCGACAGACGTGGATAATGTCCATCTTGTGGTGTAGGAGAACGAGATCCAGAGACAGACGAGTCGGCCGTGGGGCTTGTCGTACCTAACCACCTGCGGTCCTATCAAGCCGACAAGGAGCGGCACCGGGCATATCAGCATCGTTGCGGAACGAGCGTTTTGATATGAAGAGCACACATAGCTGACCTATGTGTCAGCGAGATGTCGAGAGGGCTGGTTCTGCAATAGCTTACCAAGCCAATGTGCATACAACCATCTGCACACCTCCAGAAGGCATCTGTATCAGGGTCGTATCTAACTTCGAGAAGCCAAGACCACGAATAATCAAGCCCTGGAACTAGGCCGATATCAGTGAAGCTGGCCAGACCCTTAACCATCAATACTCACAGTGGTCAAACCTCCATTGGGTGAATTGCTTGTCACAGCAAACAGGAAGAGAAGCCAAGTCTCTAAGTCCAGCATAGCCTCAACAAATTGTTCTTTCTTGAACTTACGGTCCTCAAAGCCAGTCCTATTGTCCTTGATGCGATCAATTTCTGCTATCCTCTCTGCATCGCTAATAAATCGAGCCGTCACTGGGAATTCTGACAATGCACACATTAGGAACAAGCGCTATGCTACAGTGATAGAGCCTCAGAAGACAAACATCTTGCTGACCTCATTGAGTAGCACGTTGACACATATTGTCCCGCTCCATGATCTCGAGCACTTTATTCCCTAGAGCTGTTGTATGTGAGTCGTTGAGATGCGTGGTCAGTCACAAGAATTTTGCTTCGGTGCAACCCCTTTCAATCTCAGCTTGGTGCTCACAGAAGCAAGTCGGAGGCCACATCCTAATGTTTTCGACAGCGCGAGAATATCTGGAACTACACCGTCCTTCGCGAACGCGAGCATCTGTCCCGTGCGACCGACACCAGTTTGAGCCCCGTTCACGATAATCAGCATAGCTCGCTTCTTGCATTCATCAGCTAAACGCTTTAGATATCCTTCTGGAGGGTTAGCGATACCACCAGTAGAAAAAGTGGGCTTTAGTATTAAAGCCGCAAGAGATGCAACACTTCATTCGTCGATCATGGACCAAGCAAAATCCAGCTCTGTCTTTCAATCATAACTTCCATCGGCCTTCCAGAAAACTGACCGATAGGCGTATGGGATGGGAGAGCTAGCTAACCCGGCACAGTAGGTCCTCCGTTCTTTCGACCAGCAGAATACGTGGCAGAGCCAGAAGCTTGTGTCAACCCATGGTAACTAGTAAAGAATGCAACAATCTCAAACTTTTCAATGTACAGCTTGGCCATCTTGATTGCCGCCTCTGTGCTCCGAGCCGGTATCGAGGAAGAAAGACTTCTTCAATGGCGCTGGCAGCAATCGAGCAAGCCGTTCAGCTAGCTCAACTACTGGGTGGGCGACCATGTTGCTGAGTAGATGGTCGAGCTGCGCGACATAATGCTGCACCACCTCAACTTTTTCAGAGTGGGCTGACAGCGAGATCGTTTGTCCTGAAGTGAAATTCAGGATTGATCTGTCATTCTGATCGTACAGTCGTGTTCCTTTTGCTTTTGTGGTGATGCATGATGACGGCGGTACACCAGTATACATCGAATATTTGTGGGCTTTGTCCCAGAATTGGGTATTCTCCGAGTACAGTGTTGTAACTGAGTGGAAAGAAAGACAAGCAATGAACAGATGGCTACTCTATCAGGAGTCGGCAGAACTACAGTTTCATACTATTTGAGCTGCTTCTTCAGAGCTGATCTCAATGCCCACGGGAACAAGAAGTTCCAGAAACTATGTCATGTCCTATTGCCCGTGGTGAACTGATCTCATCGCATGAAGGTTTCTCCACCTCGAAGTCTTCTATCGTACACCGAACACCTTCGTTTGAAAGTTTGCTCCTTCGCCTCTTTGTCAAACTAATTCAGAATGTGGCGAGGTCATATTCTAGCCGGACTTGCGTCATGGTCACCGACGCAGCTGTACTCTTGACTACGCCAATGTCATCTGATCTATGAGGACCAGATTCCAGATTATTTTTACCAGAACGTGTACATGAAAGGCGCGCAAGACTCTGTGCATAGCAAATAACCGAAGTTGTTGCATGGCTAAACATAGTCAATACTGGTATCTCCTACAAGCTGTCTCATCAGCAATCAGTTTACGCCTGTGATTGCTGCATGGCTCTTGTGTGATTCAGGGTCTATCGGTTCAATTGTGGCATGAGCAAAGCCATGAATTGGAGAGTGACCCTCAGCTGCACTTCAGGATCATGAAGCTAGAGCCACTAACCTACAATATCTAAACGTACAGCTTGGGTCGCCGTCAAAGGTCTGCATGGGGCCAAGTCTTGCGAACTCGCGACTCAGAGTCCGACTCGAGAGTCAGCTCGCAAGTTCGCAAGATTGACGTGCCCGAATTGTGTGTGACAGCAGGAGCTGAATATTCAGAATGGACTTCATGGAGGCTATAGTCAACTGTCTGCACACGGCGATCCTCGAACAGACTCATCATACCGCGTCGCGCCCATCCTACGAGGTTGGGCATCATGTCTCTTCAAGATGTCCTGCATTCTGTCATGATGGCTGTCTACGAGCTTTTGAGGCATCTCGGTTGAGGGTGATGTTACGGATTCTCCCAAAAAACATCTACAGAACTGCAGACTTGTGATGACCCTAATGGGAGGGTCTTGTCAAGTCAAGTCCGGTTGTTTACCCTGGCCAGGTTATGCCCCTAATACTGAAGAATGTTCACAACCTTTGGGAGGCTCACTTCCTAATGACTTGTATACTCAACAACAATGAGTCTGGCAATGACATCCCAGATGTCAGTCGAGCCATAGGATCTCGAAAGTCATCCCAGTCAAATTCAAGCAGCAAGCATTCCTGCCGCAAGCGATGTCGAAGCCCAAAGTCACGTTCAGCACGCAAAGTGAATCTGCAAGTGTAACCTGCACTTGCCTCTTTCTTGGAAGTGTACTTCATTGTTCTTTTCGTTTTATCCATTGTCCATTCAATGAACTGTCAGATCATGGTTGGTATAATGCTGTGTCACGGCGGAAGTGAAGACTTGCAGGTTGGGATATTGCGAAGACATCTACACTAAAGTATTGCAGAGTTGGCTCCGCGTCGAACGAACGCCAGATGCAGGCCCGCATGGTAAATATATTGAACACAACTACTGGTTCTTTCCAAATCTTTCTTGACCCACAAGCATCGAAAGACTTGAGCGACCACTCAACGAGTCCAAAGAGTTAGTCTAAATCAAAACTCAAACACTCTCCAATACCTTCAATTCTCGGACCAAAACTCCAAGTTAGAGGCAGACTAGGCTATAGCCAAGATGGACCTTCGCTCCCTTTTCGGCCTTGGACACTCTCCACACGGTCATCGACACAACCACTCGGGGCATAGCCATGGGGATCACTACGGACATGACCATGTTCACAATCACGGCGACCGACACAGCCACTCTCACGGCGGAGACTCTTGTGGACACGCTCATTCTCATGGCAGTCATTCTCACCACGGCCACTCTCATGGCGATCGTTCTCATGGGGGTCATTCTCACGACTGTCCTCACAGCCACGGCCATGGTCGAGCACAGTCATTTGGAGGCTTCACAGATCAGTCTCGAAACCATGACCATTCAGCTCAAAGCAGAGCCATGCCGCCCAGCTCCTACCGTTTTGGATCTGCAGGTCAATCAGACTTCCGTACGCCTCAAGAGCAATTCGAATCTCACGGCCACCATAGAACTCGAAGCCACGGAGGCCATACACACGCTCACGACCATGGGTCACCTTTCGATAGAGGAAACAGCTTTG
>Ga0073774_1000149_pt1 | contig 15755 bp, 13 predicted proteins | sample InSIn5gowninarea_FD_77487 | JGI IMG/M metagenome (GOLD analysis project Ga0073774, IMG submission 77487) | Clean room microbial communities from NASA Spacecraft Assembly Facility at Jet Propulsion Laboratory, Pasadena, California, USA -... ... | reverse complement strand
TACCTTATCCATTGGTAGGAGGGTTACTAGTTCGTTTGCATTTCCACCCGTTACTGTAGCTGTTGCTAATGGATCTGAGTCTGCAAGAGATTGGCTTTTTCCATCACGTCCTGCATATTCATCAGTTATAAGTACGGTTTTTATTCCCTTTTTCTCAAGTTTTGTACAGTTCATTATTAGATCTGTATCAGGGTTTCCAAATCCTTCTTGACTAACTATTGCACAGTCAGCTCCTATAGCTTCCGCTAGTTTTGCTGTCATATCAGAAGATCTTTTTTTATCCATTAAAAATACGTTTTCATTTGTTATGATAACTCCCATAAAGTTTAGGCTCTTACCATCTTGTTCATATAATCTATTGATTACTTCGTTGTTTAAATGAATGTAGGTTGGGTTTTTATCACAAGCTGATACACAATTTCCTGATACTATGGCTCCATCCATAATTTCGGTTGGGTAGAGGAATGTAGGAATGATTTTTTTAGCGTCAACTCCATATACATAGGTATCATGTAATAGTCCTTGGGTTTGAAGCATATATACATATACTGTATTTGGTAGGTTATTATCTAATTTGTGAATCTCTTTTATTGTTTTTGTTTCATAGACTTTTGTTTGATCAGCTTCTAGGTTAACTGCTAGGTTTGCGATAAATTCGGTTACTCTTAGGCCTATCATTCTAACTGATTCTTCGTGGTGTCTTTGCTCTACATTTTCTTTTACAGTTGCTATTATAACTAGGTTTACTAATTTTGAAAATGGGCTATATTTGGCACCTTCACCTGACATGTCTATGATTCCTTCTTGAAATCCTACAATAGAACCTGTAGTTATTACTGCCATATTTTTTAGGCATAGGGTTTTACCAAATCCAACTGGGTCTACTTCGTTTAGTATTCCTGGAAATATTTTGCCTCCCTCAATCTTTACCCTTGGTTCTAGGACATCTTTTACTGGAATTATTCTAACAGAATCTCCAGGTCTTGTTATATCAAAGTCTAAGGATTCAAGATAGGTCTCTTCTAATTTGCTTGCTTTTAGCAAATCTTCTTTGTTGATATAAAGGATGTGATCTTTTATTTCAGATTTATCAGAAAATTTGATATCCTCAATAAAAATTTCTCCTAATTCAAGTCTCATAGGCTCCTCCTTAGAGATTTTTTTCTATAATTTCTCTTATTTTTTCTTCACTGCATTCATCTTCATGAAGTTCAGCTAATATTTGACCATTTTCATATACTATCATTGTAGGAAGACCTAGAACACCTTGTTTTATAGCGCATCTTCTAGCTTTTGTAATATTTAGATCACAAAATTTCATTTTTCCTTCATACTCTTCAGCTAGTGAGTCTATGTATGGTTTAAGGGCCATGCAAGGTACACATGATTCTGACCAGAAATCAACAAATACCTTTCCTTCGTATTCTAAAACTTCACTATCAAAATTTTTCTTATCTAATGAAACCATCATTTCAATATTCTCCTTAATAATCTAAATTTTTTAGTTCCTTCTCACATGTAACAGCGGCTATGGCTCCATCGCTAGCTGCAGTTATTACTTGACGTAAAACTGTATCTCTTATATCACCTATAGCATATACATTTTTAAGGTTTGTTCTCATTTTGGCATCTGTTTTTATATAACCAGCTTCATTAAGTTCTACTTCTTCTTTGAATAATTCGTTATTTGGGTTATATCCAACAAATACAAATACTCCAAATAATCCATCTTCTGGATCTGCTTTGTAAACCCATTGTTCTTTAGTTTCATTATTTACTAATAAAAGCTCATCTACAACAGCATCTCCTCTGATTTCTTTTATAGAAGTATTATACATAACCTCTATCTTATCATTTGCCATAGCTCTTTCTTCAACTATAGCATCACATCTTAATTTTTCTCGTCTACACAAAATTGTAACTTTTCTAGCAAATTTTGTTAGATATATAGCTTCTTCTACTGCTGAGTTGCGAGCACCTACTACAAAAACTTCAAAGTCTTCAAAAAAGTCTCCATCACAAGTTGCACAGTAAGATACACCCTTAGATGTAAACTCCTTCTCCCCTTTTACATTTAATTTTCTAGGATTAGCACCGGTTGCTATTATTACAGATTTTGATTTAATTTCTGATCCATCAGCTAAAGTTAAAACCTTTTGCTCATCTTTTAAGGATGCCTTTATAACATTTGCTTTTTTTATAGGTACATTAAATCTTTCGACTTGTTCTTTCATCCTTGTAGTTAATTCTTTACCACTTTCAGGTTCTCCAGCTTTTCCACCTGGATAATTTTCAACCTCATCAGAAATTGCAATTTGACCACCTATAGCATCTTTTTCTAAGATTACACAATCTAGTTTTGAACGACCAGCGTACAAAGCTGCAGCAAGTCCTCCAGGACCAGCTCCTATAATAACTAAATCATACATATTACCTACCTCCTTTCTCTCATATTTTCTAAAATTATTTGATAGTCAATATAAGAAAAGTCATCTAACATTTTAAAATCGGCAGATCTTTTATTTGATTTATTTAAAATATCTAAAGTCTTTAAAATTGAATTTTCAATAAGATTTATAGAATCTAGATCTATCTTTCCTACCTTCTCTAAGATAAGAGTTCTATAAAATGTTTCTATAACTCTAAAATTTCCATATAGAGGATGAGTTAATAACTTGTAATTTTGATGAATTAAATCACGAGCCTTTTTTAATACATCTATGGCATCCTTATCTAGAAATAAGATATCTACATTATTAAAAACCTTTTCATCATTGTTAATAAACCTAGGATTGTTAGTAACTATCACATATCACTCCAAATAAAATTATTTTGATCAAGAAATAGATTTCCTTGACCTAATTTTATTTTATCAGAAACTAAACCAATACACAATGATTTTTGAAAGTAAATTGAAAAAAAATATACATTATTTAAAAAATCATAGAATAAAACAAAAAAAATCATCAATGTTTAATCATTGAAAGCGGTATACTTATGAAACAATTATCAATTACCGTTATACACTAAATAAAGTTACTTTTATTAAAAATCTAAACTATAATAAATCACTCTTTTATATGCTTTGATGTGTTTTATTGAATAGATATTTATCTTATTATATACTTATATTAACAGTTAAATTAAGGGGGATATTATGGGTTTTGGACCAAGTACCAAGATGACTACTAAACATCATAGCAATGATCCTATTATAGATGTTTTATCTAAATATCAAGGGATAGAATTTAAGGGGGTTATTGCTAAGGGTGTATGCGATAAACAAGTTGATAAGGAAAGAACTTCAAAGGAAGCTGCTGATATGGCTAAAAATATGGGCTTTGATGCTATGCTAGTATCATTAGATGGATGGGGTAACCACCATGTAGATTTTACTAGTGTAATTGGTGAGCTTGAAAAAAACGGTATTGCTACAGCAGGCCTATCCTTTATAGGAACTCAGGCTAGCCTAGTTACTAGCAATGAGTATGTAGATTTAATAGTTGATTATAATAAAACCTTAGCTGGAGTAGAAACTCAAGTTTTAGGAGAAAACTCCCTAGCAGAAATTGATGCTATGAAAGCATTGGTTAAGTTAAAAGAAAAATTAGAAAAAAGAGGCAAGAAACTTGATCCTAAAAAAGATCCAGATGAATCTATAATAGGATCTTTAACTAAAGAATATGTAAAGATAGATAATATTGAATTTGGAGAAGGTACCTATATAAAAGATAATAGCCTAATATTAAGCAAAGACTTAAAACAGATAGGATTTTTAGAAGATAAGGATACTAGGATAAAAGATTTTGATATTAGGATAATTAAAAAAGATCAAGGTGATATAGACCTGAATACTAACCTTGATATTATGCCTATATCAACTAAGATAGAGGGAGAGCTAGGTACTGGTATAAGTAGAGAAATAGATGGGGCTTGTCTTATGATTACAGGGGTAGAGGAAGCCTATGACCTTCAGCCTTCAAACATGGGTTCATGCGATGGAAAAATTAAAGATATGATAGCCTTTGATAGGGCTGGAACCCCAAAAAGTTCTGATTTGATGATTAATATAGACCTAACTTTTAAAGAAGGAGAGGGTAGGAGCGCTGAGGGTATCATAACTGCCCACAAGATTGCTGATAAGATAGCCAATGAAATCAGGTTTGCATTAAAAAGTGATGATATTAAGATATCAAAAAAAGAAGAATTTCATGATATAAAAAGACCTAATAAGTTAAAAGTTGGCCTAGTAGAAGTAGTATCAGGGCTTGGATGTATGTATGATACCTTTATAAATCCGGATGAGCCAAATGGAATATTGGGTGGAGAAAATATGAGAGATAGGAAAAATTCCCCAGCTTTCTTTACCCCAAATCAAATAAGGGATGGTTCTATCCATAGCCTATACTAATGGAGGTTTTGTGAGTAATTTATATAAAAATTTGCCAAATATGAATGAGATATTGGATAACTTTGATCAAGATCCGGTCATAGTCAAAGAAGTAGCTAATAATATCTTAGATGGATATAGGGCAAAGATTAGAGAAAATGTTACATTTAATAAAGAAGATATTTTAGATGATATAAAAAAAGAGCTGGATGAGTTTTCTCCCTTTAACCTACATAAGGTTATAAATGCTAGTGGAGTCATCCTTCATACCAACCTTGGTAGGGCGCCCATACCAAAACTTGCCCTAGATAGGATAAATGAGGTTAGCAGATATTATTCAAACCTTGAATATAATCTGGATCTAAAAAAACGTGGGTCTAGGTATGACCACTTGGTTAAATTAATAAAAAGGTTGACCAAGGCAGAAGATGCATTGATAGTAAATAACAATGCTGCAGCAGTATTTTTGATTTTAAATACCTTTGCCAAGGATAAAAAAGCCATCATATCTAGGGGAGAGCTTGTAGAGATAGGTGGATCCTTTAGAATAAGTGAGATTATGAAAGAATCTGGTGCCAATATTGTAGAAGTTGGAGCAACCAACAAGACCCATCTAAAAGATTATGAAAGAGAAATAGATGAAGATGTAGCGGCCATAGTAAAAGTTCACAAGTCAAATTTTCAAATGGTCGGTTATACCGAAGAAGTAGATACCAAAGATTTAAAACAAATGATAGATGATAGAGATATCCTCCTATACGAAGACTTGGGTAGTGGGTCCTTGCTAGACTTATCCCAATATGGGTTTAGCTATGAAAAAACGGTCAATGACTGCCTAGATGATGGGATAGACCTAGTAAGTTTTTCCTGTGATAAGCTAATAGGATCAGCCCAGGCAGGGATTATAGTAGGAAAATCCAAATATATAAGTAGACTTAAGAAAAATCAGCTCCTAAGAGCCTTTAGGGTAGGAAAGATGACCATAGCAGCAGTAGAAGCTACCCTATCCCAGTATATGGACTTTGAGAAACTAAAAAAAGATAATCCTACTATAAGAATGATTACAGAAAGTGAAGAAGATATCAAAAATAGATGTCAAAAGCTTTTTACTAGTCTAGAAGATATAGCCAATATAGATATAACCCTAGTTAAATCAAAGGGTAAAATTGGGGGAGGTTCCTATCCCTTAGATGAGAAAAATACCTATTCTATAGAAATAAAAGATAAGGATATAGAAAAATTAGAAAAACACCTAAGACTATCAGATAAAAGGATAATTGCAACTATCCATGATAATAATTTATACCTAAATGCCCTAACAATTTTTGATGAGCAGATAGAAGATATTGAACAAGTATTGAGAGAATATTATGAAAGATAATTTTATAGTAGGTACAGCAGGTCACATTGACCATGGAAAAACTACCCTAATAAAGGCTTTAACAGGCCATGATACAGATAAACTAAAAGAAGAAAAAGAAAGAGGTATTTCAATAAACCTAGGATTTACAGCCCTAGACCTAGCCAACAATGAAAAGGTAGGCATCATAGATGTACCAGGTCATGAGGCCTTCATAAAAAATATGATGGCAGGAGTTGTGGGTATGGACCTAATTCTTTTAGTTATAGCAGCAGATGATGGAGTCATGCCCCAAAGCATAGAGCATGCCCAGATCCTAAACTACATGGGAGTAGAAAATGCCATAATAGTTATCAGCAAGAAAAACCTAGTCGATGCTAGTATGCTTAACCTAGTAGAAGAAGATATAAGATTATCCTTTGAAAACACAACCCTAGAAAATGCGCCAATAATAGCTGTTGATTCAGTAAGTGGTGAAAATATAGATAAGCTTAAAAATCTAATTGTCAATAAACTAAGTCAGATTAAAAAAGAAGATGACAATAAGGCTATGAGGATGAATATAGACAGGTCCTTTTCTTTAAACGGAGTCGGAACTATAATAACAGGAACCCTAACAGAGGGCGAGATTTCTAAAGATAGAGAGTATATGATCTATCCATCTGAAAAATTTGTCAAAGTTAGGAGTATAGAAAACCACGATACCCCTATAGATCTAGCCCACAAGGGCCAAAGGGTTGCCCTTAACCTATCTAATATATCATCAAATGAAATAACCAGAGGAGATATAATAGCAGACCCAAATTCTTTAATCAGGGTAGAAAATGTCCAGTGTAAGCTAAATTTATCAAAATTTTCTGATATAAAAATTAAACACTGGAGTAGGGTAAGATTTTTCCATGGTAGCAAGGAAGTTTTAGCTAGGGCAGTACCCCTACTAGTAAAAGAAATAAAGCAAGGAGATGAGACTCTAGTAGAATTTAGGCTAGAAGAAGAGCTATATGTTAGACGAGATGATAAATTTGTTATAAGAAATTACTCCCCAGTAAAAACCATTGGAGGAGGAGTTATCATAGATACAAATAATGAAAATCATACCATAAACTCAACTTCTTATGTCAACTACCTAAGGGATAAGGAAAACTTTGATGATATAGATGAGCTAATAGACTTTTTAAAGGAGTTTAAAAGCTTTGATCAAATAAAAAAACATATGGGAGAAGATGAGGTCAATCTAAGGGAAAGCTTGGATAAGATTATCTCAAATAATGAAATAGTAAATATAGGAGATAATTATATAAGTAAAAAAAGCTTGGATGACTTGGCCCTAAAAATTAGAGATATCCTTCTAGAATTCCACAAGGATAACCCCTTGGCTGATGGGATGGGCAAGCAAGAGCTAAAACAAAGGTTGGATTTTGACCTATCAAGCAAAGATTTTGAAAGCCTTCTAAAACAAAAGAGCCTAACTAGGCTAATTATGCTACAAAGGGGTGTTGTAAAAGATAAGGACTTTGCTATAAGTCTAGATAATTTCAAAAAAAATATAGATATTATCATGGATAAGGTTAAAAAAGAAGAACCAAAACTTATAAAAGAAACTGGACTTATCAGTAAAAAAGAAGATAAGGAAGTAATGGCCTATCTACTAAAAAATGACCTAGTAAAAATAGATGATCTAATTATTAGAAAAGAGAATTTAGAAAATTTAATAAAAATAGCCAAAGATGAAATTATAAAAAATGGGAGCCTAACTGCCAAGGATTTCAGAGACCTAAGTAAGCTATCTAGAAACCAAGCTATCATAGTCTTAGAGTATATGGATAAAAAAAATATCACCAAAAGAATTGATGATATTAGAATTCTAGTTTAAGTGGCGAGAGCGTGTAGGAATCGAACCTACCCAAGAAGTACACTTCTCACAACGGTTTTGAAGACCGCAGAGCACACCAGCTACTCATCCGCTCCCACATAAGAAATATTATAACATAAAAAATTTTTAACCGCCACATGTAGTGACGGTTATTTTTAAGCTTTTCAAAAACTAAGGCCTAGTTAAAAATAATATCCATAAATTCTTTTTTTCTTTTTGAAAAATTGGCCTCTTCTTTTATTTTTTTATCACTAAGCTCTTCAATCTCAGTTTTTAAATCATCTGCTAGGTTTTTTTCAGCAAAGGTATAAACGGTATTATCCTCTTTTTCAATATGTTTTCTCAAAAGATTTATATAACCTGTAGTATGGCCTAGGATCCTTACTAGGTTTATATCACTCTTATCATTGTTATAAAGATCGATAGCTTTCTCTAAGTCAAAAACATGGCCACGGGCTAGGTTGTGCTCAACTAGCATACCATGAGTAATTACCTTATCAGCAAGATTTCCTAGATTATCTGTCATATATTTAAATAAGATATCCTCTTCCTTTTTATGGTGTATACCATCAGCAAACTCTCTTATAAAAGAAATAGCAGCTTTGAAAAACTCTTGGTCGATTTCTTTGGTATTTAAAATACTAACACACTCATCTTCTAATCTATCTAAAAACACCTTGATTTCTTTGTGTTCATCTATTAAAAATTCAATTGATTTCATAAATACTCCTTTATGTTTATATATTGAGTTTTACTATATTAAAATAAATATTCAAATAAAGTTAATATAATAACTAGCCAAGCTTTGGGTATAATAAATTACATAAGAAAAGATTAGAGGTGACTATGTTTTATAAAGCAAAATATATAATATTAGAAGATAGCATCCTAGAAGATGCTTTTATGGAAGTCAGTGATGGAATTATTAAGGGATTTTCCAAAAATACCCCTGACCAATACGAAGACCTAGGCCAAATCCTTGCCCCAGGTCTAGTGGATACCCATATCCATGGCTATAAGGGTGCTGATATAATGAATTGTAGGAAGGGAGATCTTGAAATAATATCAAGAGGTCTTCTAGAAACTGGGGTAACTAGCTTTCTACCTACTACCCTAACAGATAGCAAGGAAAAATTGGATAAGGCCTGTGAGATGGTAGGTCTTGAGTACAAAGAAGTAACAGGAGCCAAGGTTAGAGGCATGTTTTTAGAGGGCCCATTTTTTACAAGTAAGTATAAGGGAGCCCAAAACTCAGCCTATATGTCAGATCCTGATATAGAAAAATTAAAAACATGGAAGAAACTTTCAGATAATCTGGTAAATAAAATTGCCATAGCTCCTGAAAGGGAAAATAGTATAGACTTTATCAAAAAAGCCAATGCTATGGGAGTCAAGGTAGCCCTAGGCCACTCTGATGCTAGCTATGATAGGGCCAAAGAAGCAGTAGAGGCTGGAGCAAATATCTTTGTCCATGTATATAATGGCATGAGCCCTCTTCACCACAGAAACCCTGGTATGGTAGGAGCAGCCATGGATACTGACAGCTATGGAGAGCTAATTTGTGATGGCCACCATGTAAATCCAAGAGCTGCAAAAATCCTTATGGATCAAAAGGGTAGGGATAGGATAGCCCTCATAACAGATTGTATGGCAGCTGGTGGTATGAGTGATGGAGATTATATGCTAGGTGAACTTCCTGTAAAAGTAGAAAATGGAACGGCTAGGTTAAAAGAAGGCAATAACCTTGCAGGGTCCATATTAAAATTAAAAGATGCCATAAAAAATGTGTGTGAGTGGGATATAGCTGACATCTTTGAAGCTATCCAAATGGCAAGTTTAGTTGCTGCTAAATCAGTTGAAATAGATGATAAATGCGGAAAACTTCATGTAGGTTATGATGCAGACTTTATAATCCTAGATGATAATTTAGATTTAAAAATGACCTTCCTAAATGGGAAAAAAGTATACGAGGCATAAAAAAAATCCTAGCTAAGGAACTTCCTTGGCTAGGATTTTAAATTTTATGATGAAATATTTACATAAGTAGCAACTCCATCTTTAATTTCGATTATAAGGGCAAGACCTGAATCTTTTAGATTATTACAATAATCTAAAAACTCTTCTTCAGTAAATATCTTAGGTTCTGCAAGACCACCTACAGCTTGAAACTTAGTATTTTCATCAAGTTTAAACTGATAGGTATTATCCCCTAAGTCTTTAGACTTATCTACATCTTCACTACTTTCCCTATAATCCATACCAGCATTTACAGTAAGGGTGTTAGTATCGATAGATATTTCCTTAACTATATTTTTAATCATGCTATCTTCAGAGACTTCAGTTAGAAATGTTGATGAATAAATACCATCTTCTTGGGTGAATGATTCATTATTTTCATCGGTAGTACTTTCATTATTAACATCTTCACCTGGTTCATCTTTTTGATCATCTACCTTTGTAGTATCTTCTTTCTTAGTATCATTGTCATCTTCAATTTGACTTTGATCATCTATTCCTTCTTTTTCTACTTCTTCTACACTATTTTCAACCACCTTAACTTCTTTATTTGTATCATCATTTGTACTTTCGTTAGCACAGGCTACAAAAAAGACGCTTAGGGATAGTATTGAAGCCAATTTTAATAATTTATTTTTCATATTACTCTCCTTGCCTTAATTATACCCAAGTAAAATAAGAGTTAACAAATATGGGTAGGAATCGCAAAATAAAGTCATAATAAAAATTTAGATATATTGGTAAATTTAACTAAAAAATAAAAAGTGCCATAAATTTAGTTGACAAAATTTATGAAAACGTTTAAAATCAAGGTGAGTTATGATTGAAGGAGGATTATATGCTTTTTAAAACAACAGCAGAACATGAGGCTTTACGTAAAAAAGTTAGAGCCTTTGCAGAAGAGAAAGTTAAACCAATAGCTTTTGACCTAGATCAAAATAATGAATATCCAGATGATATAGTAAAAGAGATGGGAGAGTTAGGATTTTTGGGAATACCATATCCTAAAGAATACGGCGGCCAAGGCTTAGATATCATATCCTATGCTATAGTAGTAGAAGAGCTATCCAGAGTAGATGGAGGAGTTGGTGTTATATGCTCAGCCCATACATCACTAGGATCATGGCCTATATTTGGCTTTGGTACAGAAGAGCAGAAGAAAAAATACCTAACCCCACTTGCCAAGGGAGAAAAGATAGGAGCTTTTGGTCTAACAGAAGAAAATGCAGGATCTGATGCTGGTGGTACTGAAACAACAGCTGAATTAGATGGAGATTATTATATCCTAAATGGAAAGAAGATCTTTATAACCAATGCACCAAAAGCTGATACATATATAGTATTTGCAGTAACAACACCAGGTATAGGTACAAAAGGAATCTCAGCCTTTATAGTAGAAAAAGAATTTGAAGGATTTAGCTTCTCTGACCACTATGACAAGCTAGGTATCAGATCATCATCTACTGCAGAACTTCATTTTGATAATGTTAAGGTTCCTAAAGAAAACCTCCTAGGTAAGGAAGGTCAAGGATTTAAAATAGCTATGGCTACCCTAGATGGTGGTAGGATTGGTATAGCAAGCCAGGCTTTAGGAATTGGCCAAGGTGCTTATGAATCAGCCCTAGCCTATACAAAAGAACGTGAACAATTTGGTATGCCAGTTGCTCATTTCCAAAAAAATACCTTTAAATTAGCAGACATGGCAACCTACCTACATGGGGCTAGACTTATGATCTATCAAGCAGCAGAGCTTAAAGAAAACCATGAAAGATACTCAGCAGAAGCTGCCATGGCAAAACAAGTAGCATCTGATTTAGCTATGAAAATAACTACAGAAGCTATCCAATTATATGGAGGTAGTGGTTATATCAAGGGTGTAGATGTAGAAAGATTCTTTAGAGATGCAAAAATCACCCAAATTTATGAAGGAACCAACGAAATAATGAGGGTTGTAGTAGGTTCAAACACTGTAGGTCGTGCTCCAAAGATGAAAAGAGCAGGATCTAAGTCAAGTGGGGCTCCTATAGCAGGTGTTCGTAAAAAAGAAATCTATGAGGGAGACCCAAAAGAAGCTGTAAAATCCCTAGTAGCTGCCCTTAAAAAAGACGGATATGACTTTAGTGTAGGTATTGATCCAAACACTGAAATACCATTAGCTCAAAGGGTTGTTGTAGCAGGCCGTGGTATAGGCGATAAGGAAAATATGAAATATATAGAAGATCTAGCCTACCAAGCAGGAGCAGCCATATCATCATCTAGACCAGTTGCAGAAACTCTAAAATATGTCCCACTAGATAGGTATATAGGAATGAGTGGACAAACATTTAAAGGTAATCTTTATATAGGAGTTGGAGTATCTGGAGCAGGCCAACACTTAAAGGGTATGAAGGATGCATCTACAATAGTTGCTATAAACAACAGCAAAAATGCACCAATCTTTAATAACTGTGACTATGGTATAGTTGGAGACTTCAAAGAAATCCTACCTCTACTAATAGAAGAGCTAGATAATGGAGAAGATAAAAAACCAGCCCCACCTATGAAAAAGGTTAAAAGAAGCAAGCCAAGGAAGATGGCTCCCAAAGAAGATATTTACGTGGATCTTGGATCAGGTTATGAATATAATCCAGAAATAGGAGATCCTAGCCAAGGAATTGAACCTGGAACTCCATTTGATAAATTACCAGATGAATGGGTATCTCCTGTATCAGGTGAAGCCAAAGAAGAATTTATCAAAGTAGAATTCCCTGAAGATAGAAAGTAGGAGGCATATATGTATACAGTTAGAAAAGTAACAGAAGACTTATATTATGTTGGTGGAGATGATAGGAGACTTGCCCTATTTGAAAATATATTTCCAATCCCTGAGGGAGTATCCTATAACTCCTACCTATTAATGGATGAAAAAACTGTTCTAATAGATGCAGTAGACTGGGCTATTACCCGTGAGTGTATGGTTAATGTTAGCCGTGTCCTAGATGGCCGTGACCTAGATTATATGATAATCCACCATATGGAGCCTGACCACTGCTCATCAATAGAGCTAATGCTACAAAGATATCCAAACCTAAAGATCATCTCTTCAGAGAAGGGAATTATGTTCATGAGACAGTTTGGTTATCATGTAGATGATAGATATATAGAAGTAAAAGAAGGTGATACAATAAGCTTTGGTAAACACGAATTTACCTTTGTAGAAGCTCCAATGGTTCACTGGCCAGAAGTTTTAATGAGCTATGACTCAAAAGATAAGGTCCTATTTTCAGCAGATGCCTTTGGTTCATTTATAGCCAACAATGGTAGACTTTTCGCTGATGAAGTCAACTGGGATAGGGACTACCTAGATGAGGGACGTAGATACTATACAAACATAGTAGGTAAATATGGAACCTTTGTTAGGCAAGCCCTAGCCAAGGCAGGCGGCCTAGATATAGCCTACATTTGTCCACTTCATGGTCTAGTATGGAGAGATAACTTTGGATATATCCTAGATAAATACACCCACTGGGCAACTTATGAACCAGAAGAAGAGGGAGTATTAATAGTATATGCATCTATGTATGGAAATACAGAATTTGCAGCCCAAGCTCTAGCAAGCAAGCTTTGTGAGGCTGGAATGACTAACATTTCCCTAAGAGATGTATCAAACACCCACGTATCAACTCTAATAGCTGAAAGCTTTAAATACTCAAACATTGTTTTAGCATCAGTAACCTATAACTTAGAAATGTATCCACTTATGAAAAATTATCTAGAAGATATGAAGGCTCTAAATGTACAAAATAGAGCAGTATCTATCATAGATAATGGATCATGGGCTCCACAAGCAGCAGAGAAGATGGAAAAATTCCTAGATGAAGAAATGAAGCTAATGGATGTATTGCCAGAAGGATTAAATATAGTTTCATCCCTAAAGGCTAACAAGGAAGCTGATATGGATGCTATAGTAGAAGGAATCTTTGATTCAATTAAAAAACGTAAGGAAGAGAAGAAAAAGGCAGCCAGCCAAAAGAAATAAAGATAAAAAGTCCTCCCCTAAAAAGGGGAGGATTTTACTTTAAATAAGCATAGAAAAACCAGAGATTATATCTCTGGCATAAGATCTATTTAGTCATCAAAAACTTCGCCTGTGTGGGCATCTACTTTTTTATCTGAGCCATTTTCTATATCTATTTCGTAGTAGGTCTTGCCATCATCTACTGATAGTTCCCATTCTACTACCTTAGCACCATCTTGACCTTCTAGGGCCTTGTCTATGGCTTCATTTGGGCTTGTAACAGAAGCTAGGTCTAGATATTGTTCATCCCCATCATCGTTATCTTCTTCTTTATTTTTTACATCACCTGTATTAGCATCAACAACTAGGCTATGTTCCTTACCATCAAAGTAACCATCTATATCATACTCATAACTTCCGGTTTCTTTTTCAAGTTTTATAGATTCTATAAGTACATCAGAACCAAACTCATCCTTATATGCCTTTACAGCATCATCAAGGCTTACTTTAACTGCCTTTATATCTGAGCTATCGCTTGTAGCAGCCTTATCATCTGCTTTATCATCAGCATCATCTGCTTTATCATCAGTATCATCTACCTTAGTTTCTGTTTGGCTAGTTTCAACCTTGGTATCTTCTTTAGTTTCAGCTTCATTTGCCGCATTGCCACATCCTGCAAGAGATACTCCTGCTATTAGAGCAAGGGCTAATAATTTTTTATTCATATACTCTCCTTAATCTTCTTATCATCTTTAAACCATTATAATATAAATTATATAAATGTAAAGAAATTAAATTAATTTATTAAAATCTAAATTGTTTTATACTTAAAATCAATAATAATTTATATTAAACATCTGAAATGGTTTTATACCCGAAATATTTAAAAAAAAACTAGGGCATAAGACCCTAGTTTGATTTGATAAATTTAATTAGTTATTTTTATCTTCTTTTTCAGTTTCTGCTGTTGCATCTTTGTCTTCTGCAGCAGCGTCATCTTTTTTGTTTTCTTCCATAGATGCGTCATCTTTTTTTTCATCCATAGCTTTATCGTCTTTGTTTTCTTCCATTGTTTTATCTTCTACTTTTGTATCTTCAGTAGTTGTAGCATCTTTTGTTGTATCATCTGCTTTTTCTTCTACTGTAGTATCTGTAGTTTTATCCTCAGCTTTGTCCTCTGTTGTATTTCCACATCCTGCAAATGCAAAAGATGCTGCAAGCATTAATGCTGCGAATTTATTAATTTTCATCAATTTCCCTTCCTTTTTTGATTAAAAATTTGTCACACATTGATTATATACCTAAACCCTACTTTTGTAAACTTTAAATTAAGTTTTTGTAAAATATGAGTAAAGTTTTATGTGCTTATAGATATTATACCACCTACTTAAGAATTCTAAACATTTTTTATAAAAAAAATTACATATATCAATATAAACTATAACTAATTTAGGTCAAAGGTAATTTTAACTTAACCCTAATTTAATGAAGCTATGGTATAATTATTTAAAATATTAAGGAGGATTTTATGAAGGTTTTAATAGTAGAAGATGAGCGTGACTTGCTAAATGCCTTGGATGAGGGACTTACAATTTTAGGATATGTGACTGATACAACTGACAATGGGGTAGATGCTGTTGATATGGCCTATGTAGAAAGTTATGACATAATAATTTTAGATATCAATCTGCCAGAAAAAAATGGATTTGATGTATTAAGGGAGATTAGACAATTTGATAAGTCAGTAAATATAATTATCCTAACTGCAAGGTCAGATATAGATGATAGGGTAAAGGGCCTAGATGGGGGAGCTAGTGATTATATGGTAAAACCCTTCGACCTAAAAGAACTTGATGCTAGGATGAGATCTTTACTTAGAAGAAGGTCTATTCAAAAAGAAACTATTATATCTATCAACGAAATCAGCTTTGATACCCTAAAAAGACAGGCTATATATAAAGATGATCCTCTTATCCTAACTAGCAAGGAAACTGGTATATTAGAATACCTTTTTTTAAATTCTGAAAGATATGTTTCCATAGAAGAGCTGATGGAGCATGTATGGGATTCTAACGCTGATGGGTTCTCAAATACTGTTAGGGTCCATATGTCATCACTT
>Ga0073774_1000147_pt1 | contig 15809 bp, 16 predicted proteins | sample InSIn5gowninarea_FD_77487 | JGI IMG/M metagenome (GOLD analysis project Ga0073774, IMG submission 77487) | Clean room microbial communities from NASA Spacecraft Assembly Facility at Jet Propulsion Laboratory, Pasadena, California, USA -... ... | reverse complement strand
TGAACTGTGGGTGCTCTGATCGTCTGAATCCAAGCCAGCTACTGTACGAGTACCGCTGTGGTTGAGCAGACGCACGTCACTGAGCAGCAACGTGAAGTTGTGGTTGGCTGACAGGATTGGTAGCAAGGTTTCCGGTTGGTCGACTGGTCAAGAGTATAGGCAAAGACGAAGTGGGCGCTGAGAGGTTCCGTATAACGATGTCGTTGCAGGAGCCCGCAAAGCCCTCTGGAGGAATTGGGGAAGTCTCAACAAGACTGGCCGTCCATACAAATGCTTTCGATGTACAGTTCATCGGCTTCGACAAGCCCAGGAATTGGAGCATACAAGGAGGCCAGGTACACACAGCAGCATGAGCAGGAACGTGAAGCACAGCCGCGACTCGAAAGTGCCCTGTGGGCATGGAGCCGCAGGTTGCAGACCATGAAAGTTCGCAGTATGCCAAATCAGGTAGGAAATAGTCCTCTTGGAGCGCAGCTCGTGGTGTTCCTTGGTCAGCTCTTAGGTGCTTTAGTGGCATCCTTGGAGCATTGACCCACCAGGCCCTCGAAATTTTAGCTCGGGAACCACTGGCAGGAATTCCTCCATCGACCTTACTCCAGCTTTTCAACCCCATATCTGCTTGTTTGTCGATCCATGACCACAAAGAATGCCATTCAAACGCCCCGTTCAGCACGGGCAAGGTAGAAAGTCTCAACAGCTCCTGCGATTCACGGACAAGCCACAATCCGTATCTTTCGAGGTAACGCATGCGCATCGGACACTTGCGAGTCGTGCTCAGAGCTACCCACAATGGCTGCAACGATCTCACGCTAGGCAAGGTCAAGCAGTGTTACAATACGTTGGCTGGAAGAGATGGGACAACAAAGGCATTTATGCACATGGGGTCACGAATGAGACGATGGCAAGCATATTTTCGATCGGCCGCTCACAGGTCTCCCCATGTCGCCACGCGTGGCGCGCTAGAGTAACAAACGAAACCCTGGAGCACTACTTCCGAATACTTTTATTCTGTGTTGCTCCAATGAGCAGAAGTGCTCCTTCAACCTCATACTCCGAACATACCAGACTTGGTGCTGAGCATTCCGTTTTAAGTTCACAACTATGCTATAGAAATAATCCTCTGGCAAAGTCCTAGGCTAATTGTTTGTCCATTGCTGTGAAAGTGTTTCAACCACTGCAACATATGGACAGCAAGATCCCTGTAGTACATTGCACTCATTTGCGTTGTTCAGTACAAGTACGGATGTGGAATGGCCAGGGGAATGGACGGATTTGAACCAGTGAGAGAAGTCGCCGACAAAACGATACCTCGAACACGAAGCCAAGATTTCCAGTCTCTCTATGCGCCAAGACCAAATGCACTTCTCGTGGTAAGAGTGGTTGAAGCTCAGCCATGTAACGGAGTACGACGGCACATTTTAGGAGCTGATGTTCCCGGTTAAAGCCTCAAACTCTTCACATGCACCGGAAAGTGCACGCAAACGCGTGTTCACGGATTCTCCAGAAGGTCTAGGTACATATTTGAAAATGCAGCTTGCACCACTGCACCACCGTCTGGAGATGTTCTTTTCGGTGATGAAGGTCCAGAAGCGCAATTTCGGAATCACTGTCGTTGCCTCAAGTCTCAGCCTTGTTGCTGGAAGTTTTTAGACCACATCAGTCTTACCGTATGTATGATACTACAACGTTCTCTCTGCGACGTGCAACGATTTCTTGGGCAAGTTCCAACAGCCAACGATGAAAGATGCCGCGATAGGCTGCTTGCGTTGACGGGTCATTTCTTAATCAGCAACTCGTACAGGATCCGCTGCGAGCGGTCCAGAACTGAGATGGTGCACAGTTACTGTACTTCGTACTATCAAAGTCTTGATGATCTTATGGAATCAAGACTCGCTCTGGACCAGATCTCTGCCAGTGACGGCAGCCGTTATGGAGCATCACTTGCACCAAAAGGACTCAGATTATGGATTCACGCATGTGCAAATATATGAATCCTTCAATATTGTACTTGTGCTACTTCACAAAATCTTCGGCCAGCCTGACCGAACCGGAAATGTAACCGAATTGCTTCGTTGGAGTTTGGAGTTGTTCGGTGTAGCGAATTCGGGTCATGGGACTTCAAGTTTTTACAGAAAAGTTTCCACGCTAACTGACTTGCACTAAAGTTGGGAGAACTGCTCGTATTTTAGCTGCATCCACCAGCCGAGCCTTGTCGTGCACTACACCACATTTGTGGCTTCCTTCACCCAAGGACAAATCGCGTTGGCAAAAGTGCTGCGTGCTTGCGTCTTACGGGCACCACTCAGAAGGCTCCTGGCGTTTCACAACGGCACTCAATTCGACTACTGTATGAACTCTCTCCACTATCACGCCTCCGAAGCTTCATACTTGTGGTTCAGACCATTGCTTCTAGCCGAAGCCAATGGATACCCCAGACCACGCTAGGGTAACCTCGTCTGTGATCAGTCAGCCAGGAGTCTAGACAAACGTTACTGCATTGTACAGTACAGTACAGTACAGTACGTAGAAGCGCTTAGAGGATGTCCAGCCGAGCACGCTTTACAACACTCGAGTTTCCAAGCAGGATCAGGGCACTGTTCACGTCATCACACGTGGACAATTAACCAGGCCAGAAGCCATTCAGTGCAGGATGCAGAATGCAGACCTAAGTTATCCTAGAAATTTTGTCACGGATGTCAACGCATGAAGATGTCAACACTGCGAGCCCACTTTGTGCCTCGCCAAATTCTCACCAGTAGAAGTTGTACATCTAGATTACATCAACCAATACCAGACAGACGTCCCTGGATTTAAGATCTCGCCACCATCATTCGCAAACAGCTCTTTCATTATGGATGGTGAACCACCCAAGTACCGACAGTTGTTGAGCTGGAGTTCTTCCAGCTTCATGCGTCGTTATATTTGGCCAATCACTGTCGCTAGCCCACTAGCTGTGAAACCAATACAGTACACACAATAAACCGCACTTTCATTGCGTGATGATAGCGCGAATGCCGGTGCACTCTCCTCTTAATTTTAAATCTACGGTCTACAAGTGTAGTACTGTGCTGTGGACCAGCATCCGTAAGCGCAGTCCGGAAAACTTATTAAGCTAGGTACTCAGTACTCCTGCTCAAACTTCCATTGACTGCACGCGACTCCGAAACGCTATCTACAAAACTCGAAATCTCGTCCTGCTGTTGGTTTCTGCTACTGACAATTTCATGCATAAGCGTCCTCGTGGCAAACACCTTTGTTTGTTTCTCCAGAACATGCAAGGCAAGACACCGTAAAACAAATCACCAATTTCTAAAATTTACGGCCGCAAGAAATCTCAATGCACAAGCTCATCATCTGGTGGTCACTCGCTATAAACACACTGCAACAACCACGCCACAATGTCTGAGCTCTCGCTTGTCCTACAGTTTATCAGACAATCCGGTGCGCAACGTTCCGCGTTTCTGTTAGAAAACAGAGTGATGCAGGGAAAGCCGCACGCCGCCAAATGTGGAGCAGACAGGGTCTAGACCCGGACACGGATTTCACCACAGCACGTTTCAGTCCCGAGTCGTTATTCTCGAGTCATGGTGTATGTACGAATTGTGAGCTTCATTGATCACGTTTGACAGGCACCCAAGGCGAAAGGCTGAACGTTCCGTTCCGCATCTCTTGGCTCAGGCCGGGGTTCCAATACTGTACTGCAGTCTGTGCAGTGATACACCACGCCATCAACGAACTCGACTTACAGTACAGTTTTGCATCCATATAGGTAAATTCCTTCGAAGACATAACGCGACCTCATGAGACGAAAGAATTACTGCACAAACTACGAGTATTTGCAACTACCATAATCTCAAGCCTGAAACCATCTTCCAATCACTGTGTACATCAGCTTGTAGCCTACATATGTATGGAGCTGAACCAAGAATGTTTTACGGAGTCCCCAAGTCAAAAGTTCTAGGTACAGTGGTCAACACCATCCTTGGCTGATTGATCACAAAGGGGAGGCAATACGACTGCAATTCTTCTTGGAAATACTGCTCCATCCTATTTCATTAATTCTAGATCTTCGCTTGGTGCAATCAGTCGAGGGCCACAAGTACCGACTACGACCTGCTATTGACACCTCCCACCAGTCACAGAACGCCAGCCAAACCGAGGAAGCCAAGTGCTACAACGAACCAGCACTAAAGGTAACCACATCGGAGAGTAGCCACCTTACAAACTGACTTTCGTCACGGATGGCAGCTTCCTGCCTTCCCAGAATCTGAACACTGCATGATGAGGTGAAGCCACAAGGGCATGACGACGAGAGACTATCTTGTGCATCAGATCGCAGAAGCCAGGAACTCATTACCATGATCCGGTGGCGGGACTAGCAGAACCGTTTTGTGTGCATTCGATGCCCACCGCCAGCCTTACTGTACTGGCCGCTTGATTGAAGCTTAGAGCATGTATTGCCAATGTTCGCGCACCTTGATATGGTTGCAGACAGCGAGACATACTTTTGTTCTGTCGCTGCGGAACTTGTACATGAAGATCCTGTTTCGGAGTAGCCTTTGATACTGAGCTTCGGTCAATTCGTGTTGCTCAAGTATCCGCTATATCGTTTTCATGACTCGGAACTAGCTCGGACTTTGCCTGCGCTGGCTCGCAATCCTTGTAACTGCTTCAGTCGAGATCCAAGATCATTCTTGATGCAGAGGGAACTGTTTGTATCTGGTCAGGCATTCTTGGACACGTTGCATTGCGAACGCCATTTCCTGACTCCTGAACGATCTTTCTGTGAGTATGTGCATGTGCACTTGCACATGCACATCCACAGGACAAACTTGACTATATCGTTTGAAGGGAAAAATTACAAACCTATGCCGGGAGTACAATCTGAAGCTGCTGACATTATGCACGGGATGGTGAGAAAGCCACAGGAACATGAGGTGTTGTCATGTTTTCCATCAACTGTCTTTGTCTTTCTTAACATCTACCTCGTCATCTGTGTCGTCTTCTCCTTCAGCCATTACGCGCTTGCCCTGAACACCTTTTTCGACCTCGGGAACCAAGCTGTCCATGTATTCTCTGTCTGTACCGACCAAGGTTGCTACATTTCTCTTCTTTCCCCAGCGGGGGTAGGATCCGACCTGGGAAAAATTGAGTTAGCGTGGGGAAGCAGATTTGACGACGAGAACAACAACTATCAGAGATGACGACTTTGGAAGAGCAAGGATCTAGAAACAAGAGCAATGAAGGTATTGCAAGAGGAAGACCAACCTTAATGCCCTTTGGCCCAACTTTCTTCGACAGCTCGGTCAGATATGTCGCGGCCTCGCTTTCAGGCAAGGGAGTGCTGATCAGTATTCTGTAGTTCCCTTTCCCTTCTGGGTCGGCCAATCTTGGTATCAGCGAAGGCTTTATTCCCTCTAATAGAGCTTCGAATAGCCTTGGTACGCCCGGCAAGATGTGTATATTCCCATTAACCACAGAGATAGGTACCCATAACTCTTCAGTCGCGAACAAAACCTGCTCTTCATCTGGCCTGTTCTCATCATACGGCAATTGAACCATACGCAGCTTTGCAGTCAGCGCAGCACTTGGTTCATCCCATGTAAAATTGGGTTGGTTCGCACGTGGTTTGCTCAGTTTCTTCATCTTCGCGAATGAGGCATCATGCAGTTTCAACGGCAGATTGAAGGCTTTGGCTATGCTCTCGTACGTGATGTCGTCGTGCGTAGGGCCGATACCACCCGAAGTTACGACAAAATCGTAGTTCTTGGACATTCGCTGGACTGCTTCTATTATTTCTGAATCATCGTCTGCTATCACTTCAACTCGTTTAAGCGCGATGCCTAGCTGGAAGCAGAACTTGGCGAAGTAGGCGGAGTTTGTGTCGACTGTCTTGCCGCCGAGCACTTCATCGCCTATTATTAGACATCCTGCTGTGTGTATCTGGCGTGCATTACTGCTGCTCTGAGTTGATGATGTCATGTTCGGCTTTGAGGTTAGAGCTGCGGCGGAGCGGTGGGCGTAGTTTGGAAGTGGTTTGGAAAGGTGGCGTGCTAATTGTGAGAGACGCGAGAACATTGGTTATCTTGAAAGAGCTTTGCTTGGTACTTGGTAAAGTAGAAAGAGAGAGCAAGGTGTTTTTATCTGCAGAATTGCGATGGAGCTTGCACTGCTTGAGCTGACATGGGGTGCAGGACAAAAGCTAGACTAGCGACAGGCGGGGTCTGATACCAAGAGATCTCCGAATCGTCTCCCGAAGCTCAGGTTGACCTTACCCGATGCCCAATAGATAGGCTCGAAAGGGGCGTGATCCATACCCACAGAAATACCTTAACGTCGGCTTAATCTTGGATGACGTCGGTTGAAGGTGTTCACACACTGGTGGGGCATTCGAGGTTGGGATTGGCAGTGACACTACGCCTCTCTGGAACTGGTCAACATAACGTGTTTGAGAAGACTAAACCTCTATTCAGCAACCATATTTGGACTGCTCTGCTGGACTCCTCAAGAAACCGTGAAGCTTCGATTGACTCTGTGCGACGATTTAAAGATTCAGGAGGTAATAAAATTGCCGAACCGTGTTATCAGGCCCACAGTCAGCCACTATATATTGAAAGAACGAACAGCAATACTACCATGGTAACTCGTCAGCCTGTGAATACTCCAGGAAGCAAGACCTGATAACAGTAGTCAGGAAGTTTGTACACCTTCTCGCAAGAGACAAAGGATGCTCTACGGAAATTTCGGTTAGGCACATCGAGGGCTAAGACTCCTCAAGCAAAGATTTGTATGTCGTCCACCTTCCTTCCGTGTCAAAAATGAACAAATCTGTTGAGATCTGTATTTGCAAAGGCTACGCCAATATGGGTGAAGTGGGACAGATCTTCAATAAGCTACCATCTACCCAATTCATGTTTCATGTGTGCCTCTTCAAACCATGGATGGAAGGAGGCAGAATACCCACATAGTGATTAAATGCTCTTGTTAGGGAACATTGCTGAGACTGATCAAGTGTGCACATCGCAGACATGATCGACATCAAGACGCAAGAGATCAAAGCCGCAGACAGCGAAACCTACTCTGACATGCGAGATCTCTCCGACGAACTTCCAGACTCGTCGCCTCGCTTTGTGTTACTGAGCTATCCAATGACACTGGTACGTCTATCCTGATTCCCGTCCTCCTGTCCTCCCGTCCTTTCGGTCCTTCCATGTCTTCACTTCTCGCAGGTATACCCATCGATATGGAGGTAGCAACAGCGGGAGCAGTCGACCTAAATCCTCTTCCAAACATGACCAATTCCCCTGCTAACGTAAATCGTGTCCAGCCTTCCGGTCGGTTATCAGTACCATACGTACTCCTCTATTACCTCCCAGAGAACTGCAACCCGAATCAGCGCATGTCGTATGCCGGAGCAGTTGAAGTCATGAGAAATCAGGCTGAAGTCAGTAAGGTGATCGAAATTCAAAGCGCAGAGGACGTGGAGAGTATTGAGAAGAAGCTGTCTGGAGAGGAATAAAATTCTCACACAGTCAACTGCTTGCTTACAACTCAGATTTGGTAGTGATTGCACGAGGCTCTACCGGTCCTGGCCTTGGACGCACAGTATCAACGGGGCGTAGGGCAAGGAGCTGGAAGGGACGTTTCTAACAGCCGACACCGTCGGACGCAGATAAGCGTTGGAACTAGTGCAACTTCGATTTGGGCTCAGCAGCTCAGGTTTACCCTTACAAGCTGCTGGTTCACACAGCAGTATGTATCTTACAGTAGCTCCGGGTATTTTTTCCTGGAATTCTAGTGTGCTCTGGTTACTGTACTCATCACCCCGTATTCTTATGATACGCAGTTACACCGACTCTATGCTCTTTGGCTTCTGTTTTGACGAAAGAAGAACGACTCAGCTCGGTATAGTCTCATCTGTTCATACCGCTTTTATCAGTCCTTAGCACACTTATTATACTTGCGCAATCCAGTATAGACCCACCTAATCCTGGCGTCTGCCGTTCTGACTTTCTTGGATAGAGACTACTCCACGGGATATGGCCTCCTATGGTACTAATGACGAGTTGGGAACAAAGCAGATAGTACCGCTGTAGCCCAATCCCGGAGGAAGTTCTTGTCTGAGCCGTTTTCGTTCGAAAAGCCAGTCATGTTACGATATGGGTGACGTGTCTGGTGTCTTGCCACATGTTATAAATAATATCTATGGTTCTCCATCTCCAATAGAAGCGGTACTGTATCGCCGAAGCTCAAACTTGTTGGTTGATCTGGAGACAGAGCTGCCTCTGGGACCAAAGAATTCAGAATTCTCCAACAGTTCTTGGATGTCGAGTGCTGGCCCTGCAACCTCAGGGGATGTGGTCTCGTCACTCGGAATAGGTGTATGAGTTTTGCGCGAAGTCTATGATGCTATGACTCTGGAACCACGAGGTTTTGGCGTGCCTGATCAGATAATAGAGACCAGATTCTGACTCATTGAAGATAACAAAAGTCTCATACCTGGGGAAGGCTGCAAGCGCTTCCAGTCTTGTTAATTAACAAGTACACGGGAGTTCTTGACATTCGGAGGGTGCAGTTTTGGATCAGCAAAGGGAGTACTCTGAATCCACAACTGGTAGTGACTTGCTACAGTGGACCATGGTCAGTAGGGGATTGCAGAAGGTAGGCCGCTGGTTCGATTTCTTCGACGAGCCATTTGACCTTACTACATACCGGAAGACCTTCGCTCACCTACCGAGACGTGATCCAATGAGCCCATTGCCCTTGTATCAAAGCTTTTGCTTGTGTCAAAGAGCTGCAGTGTGTTTGTTCATATAAAGGTGGCCCCTCTGTTCAGTCCTGTTGTTTAGTAATCTGAACATCTCGGAAACGGACCAGTCACTGTCCAAGAGCTGGCTATTCGAATCGTGTCACTGGTCAAGTCAAAAGTGCCAATGGATATCCAAGCACTTGAAAGCTCTTGAGAAGCAATGTCATCCGGTGTATGGTAAACCATGGCTCCTTCAATGAGCTTGCCGGACACGAGGAAGTATGATCTGTGAGGCTATGGCGCCGACGAGATGGAAAGTGATTTGCTTGGTCTCTTATCATGAGGTTGTGGCAGATACGCAAACACCAGTATTCGTGCAGGTTTTGCATTGTGTCAGTGGTGTATAAGGTTCAGAGACTCCTAACGCTGTGCTGTTAGAGGGAGTGGATACGGAAATGATACCGGAATAGGCAAAAGAGACATGAGCCGAAATAGACTTGACTTTGGGAGGAAGAGTGAAGAGAAGAGTCAACTTGAGATTTCATACCAATACTACTTCGAACCTTCAATAATTCTTGGGTGAATGTGAATCATGTAGAACAATTGACGAGGTTAGATTCAAAACACCAGTAGAATTATCGCAGTGAAGCTTGGCACCAGATATGTTTTGGGGGAGGTAGCTTCTGCTGGACCCTCGAGATAGGGTCAATCCATCCCATATAGGTGTATTAGTCCAAGGCGATGGAGTGGGTTGATATTAGATGATGGAGATGGCAGTTGTTTGAGATGGTGTTGGTAGTGATGTCGTTGACGGAGATGCATTTTCATCTGTCCCACAACGGCGAACCTTTTAGACCATCACGGGGATGCAACAACCATCATAAGACAGCATAAAGCTTATTAGCATATTCGGTGCAAGCATATGACAACCAGTGGTGATTCATCATCCTAGACACAGCAACTCTCCATGGAGGGAGGTTTCCTACGAAGTATCAACTTAATCTTAACGAGTTCAGGTTGAGATGGCTCAGTCTGAGATATACTTTGCATAGGAGCAACGTACTTGTTGTCCTTTGCCACAGCCCAGCTTCAGCTGCGGTTTGATAGACCTGTGGACTTCTGAGATACCACGCCCATTACCCATTACTTTGCCTTGGAAGAGTGTAAAGAAGGTGAGTGAGCAGTAGGTAAGGTCAGTGATGAAGGTTCAGAAGCAAGTATTCACTGCACTCTCCCTCCACCAATTGCGCGTTGAAGGAAACTCCTAAAGAGGATTGTTTACCAACCGCAAAATGATACGTACCAACCTGTCTCATCCTCGATGCGATGATATACGAGCCAAGTACGTTAGTCAGAAAGCTGCTAAAGCAACTTGCCTCTATAGATAGTATTAGCTTTTGTTCAGACATCAGGCTTCGCAGAAACAATATTACTGGAACAGCCGAATTCTCCAGTTTGTCTTACTTCAAGACAACGATGGCTACAAGGTCCTAAAACTAGATGGCTTGCTTCTGTGGTAGCGAGTCTGCATTGATTGTCAACAGCAGACCAACATGTTCTCAGGACCATGTCGTTCTTCCTGGTTGAGCTCTTTCATTCATCAACTCAGCCACCGCGGGATATCAATCTTATATGTGGTACTTGAAAATTGAATGATGGAATCGGGGCTGGTAGTTGCGATGAGCTGCTTCTCTCTCATCAGTCCTGATCCTCATCCTGTGAATCATCAGGTTTCCGAAGAAACATGTTCCTCCACAGTGCATGGTGAAACAACGTCGGAGAGCATGGGTGGAAGATGACAGTTTCTCGTTGAGATATGGCTCGTTACCAACGATCGTCCCGCAATGGAATTTGCCGGCTCCATCGGCACCACGAAAGGACACTTGCGTCGGGGCTAAACTCGATACGAGCTTCGATAAGGCTTGAGCTCCAGGTCGGCCGCCTCCCCGCCTGCGAAGTTCCTTGGGACACCTGCCAGCAGATACGAGGAGCAAGCCCGTCGCCGGTCCAAGCGTGCTCTTTTTGGTGTCCCGCACCTTTGTTCACCTATGCGAGCCCTAAAGCATGCTTCGCATCTGCTCCACTGACGTTGTGGACTGTCTCTGCGCTGGTGTCTGAGCTGCTATTGCCGATCCCCACGTGTAGAAGACCACTGATCAACAGTCTCTTTGCTTGCTGTAGGGTATGATCCATTCCTCTGTCAATTGCTTCTCGTGTCTTTTCTTCTCTTGTCTCAACCTCTTCTTCGCGCCGGGAGAATCCGCCTTCAACGTCACGCCACCGATAGTGACATTTTATTGGTGTCTTCGAGGAGAGCAGCTGTTCGCTAGCTTGCTTAATTTGCACAAGTCGAGCACATTTGCCTTTTCTTAATCTTGGGACTCTCGCTTCGCCACTTCTTGCCTTGACCATAACGCCTACTGTTCCTCCTCTCAAATACCTTGGCAAATCTCACATCCAAGGTAATCACACCATTGCAGTAACATTCGATATCACATCAGACCACAAATTGAGAGCAACCACATCTGACATTGGTTTACGATTTTGTTGTCGCTACACATGACAGGCGTCTCACACCAAGCATCGTGGACCCTCCTGTCGGAACCATTTCTTCGGCACGCCTGATCCCGATCGTTTGGTAAAGCATCAGATCTCGTCCAGACTTCTGGGACATCGTTACCACCCACGTATCTTTGACATATTGCAAGTCGCTGGTTTACAACTGTGAGAGCATACTCGATAAGAACGACCGCACTTTATCAATGAACAATGGAATCGTCGCAACCTCAACCGAAGCAGAAGAGGGGTATCAAGAAGCTCTGGGCAAAAATTAAAGCTGCGACAAGAAGCAAGCCGACTACCAGCACGAATTCCACCACCACAACCACTACCAACACAATAAACACATTAAACACAAGATCAGCTCCTCCTGAGGCGCACAGTACACTACCTACTCCTAGCGAGGATCCTAAACGAATAGCGTCGCTATCACCAGTTACGACGGAGCCTGTTCAATCACCCATAATCGTACCTGTACCAGAAAAACCTACAAATATGTCAACTAATATGTCTGAGATTATAGAGGTCGATGACGACGAAGGCGAGGATGAAGAGTATGCTGATACCTACCATGATGCGACCACTACTGACCTGTGTAGTATTCTGAACTTGCCAACAAGCCGGTCTCATCTATCACCACCTCTCATAAGAGACCCGACTATGCAAAGAACAGATATTGCCCGAGATATTTACAAAAAATACAACATCAACTTTGATCCTGCAGAATTCAATATACAATCAAAACCACAAACAGAAAGAGTCGAGAAGAAACCAAGAATGAGAGTACGCTGGACTTGTCACGTATGCAACGCAATATACGGGCGGGACAGGAACTGTCCTAGTTGTCACCACCCAAGATGTCAAGACTGTATTCGATATCCACCGAAGAAGCCAAGAGAAAAGACAAAAAAGAAATCCGCCAAAACACGACCAGCAGTGCCAGTGGTGGAGAAGCCAGAAACAGGTGCATGTCATGAATGCAAAACCCGATTCGAATTCTCAGCAGCCCAGTGTCCGAACTGTAGCCACCAAATATGTGAGCGTTGTCTACAGGAGACCGTTCAAGAAGCACCCATCACGCAGCAAAGTGTTGATATAGTCTCATGACACGATATTTACGCAACCATTTATTTTGATACCCAAAAGTCAACTCGACACATATCACGACACACACACTAATAACGAAGTCAATCTCAACTTGAGCGTTTCAGCATTTGATATACTGTGTTTCATGACACTTTTCAAGAGATTCTTTTCGAGCATAGGCGCTAGGCATGGGAGTCGTTCTTGTTTATCCCGGGTGTGAATCAAGCAAGCAAGTACATTCTTGGTTCTTCGCTTCCGGTGTTTCAATGTTATGGATTCTGCAAAAATACTATATGCCATCTTCCACCACGATACTTGACTTAGACTTGTGGAGGAAATAGGATTGTCGACTATTGTCTCGACTAGTCATAGTATAGCTACGGCCACTCTATGATATCTACCAAAGATGGACAGCGTCCATAAAATTGATAACATTGCTGCCACTCCCCTGTTCAACCACACATGAAAATGATGGTGCTTGGCCTTTGCGTCACACAACTCCAAGAAACTCACTCCCTGTCAATAACTCTGCTGGGTCCATGCTAACATCATAAAATTTAGAGGCCATGAGCGGACACAACATATCTTCTTACAGGTTTATTACCGCAGCTTAACAACGCAACCGTGGCCCAGCACCACCATTCACTATCTCACTACCATACATTCAACACCAAGAGAAACGAAAGACTCTAGTACACCTTCTCTCTCTTCTAGTCGATCGTTCAACCCGAAAAACGCAACTGCATACTTACGATCATGTATTTCAAGTACTTTGATACACGATAATATGTACTGGAGTATACGTAGTGCGGTGTACAAGCAGAGCTGTGTACGTACATATGCAGTCATGGATGTTCACTTCACTACAGTACAGTACAGTACAGTACAATACACCAACGAGCAGGGTGTTTTAAGTCGAGGAGAGGAGGGGTGAGGTGCTGAGGCCATTGACGCTGGACTGGACTGGACTGGACTTTGGAAATGCCATGCTATCCTCCACCATACTGTACTGTACTGTACATGAAAACCGACAGCTCTTCAGGCTATGTACATAGCTAGGAGCTGTTCAATATACAGTACTACGTACATATGCAGATGTTGATCCACACTGTCGAAGCACGGTATGTGCAGCACGCACCTACATGTATTTATGTTAACGACATTAGTATTTTACAGTTAGACACGCTGGTTGTATCGCGGAGAGATAGATATCTACGTAGGTACTTGTGCAGTTGCCAGGCTACTTATTGTTTGTGTACAAGTACATACATACTGTGGTCGGGGTTTGGGTTTGTGATCGATGACCGACTTGAGAAATGAAGGCATACAGCACTGTAAGGGCTTCTCCGTGCTGTGTAGTGAGTGCTATGAAGTATTTACGATAGTCTGGGGGAAGTCGGAATGGTGTGAAAGAGGTACAGTAACACGACGGATTAGGAACGCGATGCTGGATGTCGTTGGCTTGAGCGGTCGCCACGTATGTGCCTGGAGTATAGTACTGTGCTGCAGGGACTGTACTGTACTGTACGGAGTGAGTATCTTTCCAGTGGTGCCCGGCGGATCGGTGGCTCCAACCACGAACACGAGCTTAGGATACGGGGTTGTAGCGGCTCGGAATACAGTACTTGTATGGTTGTGGATGCGGCGGGAGGGGGAGCACAAGAAAGCCACTTCAGGGAATGAATCCAGCCTATAGGAGGTATTACTGTATATGTTCCGTGAGTTTGCACTATGGAACTTTCCGAGCAGGCTAAGGGTTACTGTACATTCGTTAGGCACGTTTACCCTGGGGTAGTACCTTGAGAGAGACAATACGAGTCGCGGCTTTGAAGTAGGCAGAGTCTGAACGCGGCGACGGTGTGGTGTGGTCTCGGTCGTAGAGGGCCGCAAGTGTCTCCCTGGGAAGTAAGCGAGATCTGACGTGTCACACTGCGTGAACGTTGAAGTTGAGGCGAGGAACAAGCGTGCAAACGTTAAAGCGAGATCGCGATGCAGAAGTCTCAGGCCGTGCTTCGTTCTGCCAACCCCAAAAAACCACATTCTGTCGCTTAACGGAAGCGAAGACGCAGCGTAGGAGAAAGGAAACAGTGGTGCGCTGGCCCTGGGAATGATCGACAGAGCTTGTTCCCATGTGCTGGGGAACAAATCCTGGCGGGAAAGTTTCGAATGTGGCATGTTTTTCTACACGTGCCCCGAAACAGGCTTCCAACGGCGCGGTCGGAGCTTGGTGGAGTTGTTGTCCAACTTGTAACTTCAACCTGGGGATGATCTGTGCTTAATTGTTCCGAGACTTGCTGGTCTAAATGTTGATCGACATGTTAATGAGAGTCTATCGATAGGATCTCCTGTCATTTCGGCACAAACACCATATTAAGGCATCACCGTGAAGCACCTATCTCGAGTTAGATGAACGAAAGCTCTATTGTGAGTCAAGATTGTCAGCTCACCAAGCAGAACGCCAATTACCTGCTGCTAAAATTCGAGGCGAATCATGACTGCAATACAGTTCAGCCTGCGAGCTCAGTGATTGAGGTTTCCGACTCGTAACACATGATGATGTACGACAAGCATTATGAAGAGTGACGGTGACCATATCCGCTTTCCCCCCGGACGCTCACAATCTCATGTTCATGGTTGATTTCATGTCGAGTCTCACATTCTTCGAGAGCCGTCCACCGAAGCAAGTCATCAGCGTGTGGCCGTTCCTGCTACATGCTTGCCCGTTTTCCGAGAGAGATTCAGCCGTTCAATGGTCGACGAGACAAACGAAACTGCCAGTGCTCAAGCTCATTTCAACTCGGAACTGCTTTGTTATTGGCTAACCACATCAAAGCATACAAGCGATGGCACTAGCAGTGTAAGCGACCAGAATAGACGATCATCAGTGGGGACACGGGGAATCACTCTGACCTTATCCCTATTTGCTGTCTTGCAAAACATGATGACCAAGCAAGGTTGCAGCTCCGAAGCAAGCCACACAGGAAGGGTCGTGCTGTATACAAAACCTGTTCATGTATCATAATCTCAAACTCCATACTGCACACTCACCGGGGCGAGAAGGCAGAACAGCACCCACTCGGCTACTACCAGTAACTGTACAGGTACAACCCTTGCCGTCGCCAACTTTGTCTGTGTTCAAGCAATGCAGATCCTACTTCACACAAGCCGCCTCGTGTTGATCACTTCGGAGCATGCTCTCGAAGTATCAAGTACCGTAACACGTTTCCTCACGCTCCGGCACGAGCCTCGTGAAACGTCCTAGATCACCCACCATTCGGTCTTGGTCCCCGAAATGATGTTGGTGGAAAACAGATGATTTGCACTGGTTCAGCCAACATGGATCTGTAATCAAGTTACTCCGTAATCACCCCCATTTCAAGTTCCATGCCATAAGCACTTGATCGTTCCCCCCGTT
>Ga0073774_1000146_pt1 | contig 15812 bp, 15 predicted proteins | sample InSIn5gowninarea_FD_77487 | JGI IMG/M metagenome (GOLD analysis project Ga0073774, IMG submission 77487) | Clean room microbial communities from NASA Spacecraft Assembly Facility at Jet Propulsion Laboratory, Pasadena, California, USA -... ... | reverse complement strand
TATATTAAATTAAATAAAAAATAAAAAATTACAATCCAAAAAAAATTAAAATTAAAACTATTAATATAATAATAAGGTGAATTAAGGAAGGGAGCGATGGAGCAAGCTCGGGATTCCTGGACGGAACAAAGGGTTTCTAGATGGAATGATTGAGAAGGAAAATGACAGAACGAAATGGATGAGGGGTACGGGGTACTGCACCTGTCAATCACCCAACCTATAGCTATCCTCGTCAACGTTTTGGAACTCACCCTCCCATTTTGCCTCTTCACTTTTACGCATTGGGTTTTTTACATTATTTGTTCTACGCCGCGAGGGTATAGCACTCACAGGTCGCTCTCAGATTTTACATTCCACTGGAGGGTAAATCGTGTTATAATCACCTTGCATCAGACCCTTCTCTCTGGGGATTTTGCACTACAGTTACTGTTTTCATTCTTGTTAGTGTCGTTTTTCCATCGACCAGCTTGTTCAAGGCAGTTTTCCCACATCCTAATGCAGCTGTCAGTATGGATATTGATGCAGTTGATTATTCGGAGGATCTTCTGGAGGAAGGCTCCATCTAGCAATCCATGTATGCTGCCTCAGAAGGTATGTTAAACTATAGTGAAGAGGTTTCTGGAAATTTCGAAGTTTACCCCCAGCTCTATGAACCTTCTCACAATGCATATGTGTTGCCGGAGGAACCCTCGACTTGGCCAGCTTTCTCTCTGCCGTTCCCGGCTATCTTAGGTTTTCTCACTAGCTGTATCAACCATTCCCCAAAGCTCAAAGGCTTGTCATCTACCCTTCCGACCCACTTGTCTGAGCCTTCGGTTGAAGCCCCCTCCATTGCTCCTCTGCTTGTTGATCCCAACCCTTCCTCCTCACTTCCTCTCCCTTCAGGTTGCTTATCCTATGTTCCCCCTCTTTCTCAGGCCATCCCAAACATCCCCAAACCCTAGCCCCTCATTTGTGGTTCAAGATTCAGTGAGGGTCTCTGAACAATCCATTATCATAGTGACTCGACCACAGAAGAAACAGAAGTGTTTCAAGTCTAGGGTAGGAGACGTCATTTTATGGCTTGAAGAGGATATTCAGTGGGGAGACATGATGGATTATGTAGAAAAGGTTCTGGTGGGCAGAATCAAAGGCAGGAGCTACTCGGCAGCTCAATTGAAGACCTGAACTTCATAAATTTTGGGTCAGCACTTGGTGGATATCCCTTTTGTCCAAACTTTTGCAAGGGGATGGTTCGTACTAAGATTCACAAGCGCTGATCAAACGAGCTAGGTTCTTTCATCCTTTTGGCACTTTGAACATGCACTAGTGTTACTTAAGCACTGGACACCTCTTTGAGATTTCCATTTGCTTGCAATGACTCAAGATAATTGGAGTAAGTAGGATAAAGTGCCTTGAGAAAAGCAATAAGAGGAATATCCAATTCAACCTTAGTGGATTTCATATCATGCATTATAGACTTTACTTCAGATGCAAGAGCAAGAGGATCATTATTTTGCAGTTCAAGAGTGAAGAGTTTAATCATGAGTTGAACAACTTCAAGTGCAGAATGTGAGTCATAGAGTTCTTTCAGCTTAAGTAAGGCTTCAAAGGCAGTTGAATATGACAAAATATGGCAACTCACATCTTCATTTACAGATGTTGTGATTAATGGATAATCTTTGTTGTTCTTCTTTTCTCAAATGACAAGCTCTTTGTTTGAGGTAGGCTGTACTGGTTCATTGTCTCCATCTCCGACACACACTCCTTTCCATAACTCATTGAAAATGAGGGTGTGTTTTATCATTCAGGACCATTTAGGATAGTTCTCCTTGCCAATGAGAACTATTCCCACCATGGATTTGATTGAATTCATTCTATAAAAAAAATTGCTTTTGCTGATAGAAAAATACTTCTGCTAATATACAGTAAAATTGTACTCAAAATGGCATCCTCAAAAGATTTCAAATCCACCATGTGACCCATATAAATCCATAATTATATAAATCCACCTCATATAAAGCTCATATAAATCCACCATATAAATCTCACATAAATCCACCATATAAATTTCACATAAACTTCATATAAATCAACCATATAAATCTCATAAATCTCACATAAATCCACCATATAAATTTCACATAAACTTCATATAAATCCACCATATAAATCTCATACAAACTTCATATAAATCCACCATATAAATCTCATACAACTCCCATGTAAACCTCATATAAATCCACCATTATAAATTTCATATAAACTTCATATATGGCATACGTCCCCTTTATATAAGAAAATCAATTACCATGTGACAGTGTTCAAATGTATCAGTGTTGCAGAACTGAGACTCGGAAAACCGGTGGGGGTACTTCTTATATAAGGAAATTCAAGTCTGGGAGGAACGTGGAAGCATCGAGTCTATTTATGAAAGAAAATCATATGAATACTTCTACTTGAGATAAGAAGGTTTTTACGATTAAATAAATATTCAATAGATAATACTAAAATTAAGTTATTCTACTAACATCATGGATGTTGGTTATCAAGAGACACGAACATATAAGAAATTACGAAAAAAATTATGTACAATGTGAGAGTAGAAGCAAAGAAGAATCAATTTGCGTTAAATTGAAACAAAAAAATAATTGTGTAAAAGATTAATTTTGGAAAGGAAGAATAGCCCTAGAAGATTTGTGTTCATAATGCATATAGAATTAGTAGCAAGAAGTGAAATTTTATTTGGATTATGAAGGGATATTTTAAATAAAAAGAGTGATATTATATCTTTGAATATATAATATAATTATAGTCAGTGAATTGAATATTATAAAGCTTGTGTTCATAATGCAGATAGAATTAGTGGCAAGAAGTGAAATTTTATTTGGATTATGAAGGGATATTTTAAACAAAAATAGTGATATTCTATCTTTGAATATATAATATAATTATAGTGAGTGAATTGGATATTATAAAGAGAATTGAATATATAATTAAATTATAGTGAATGAATTGGGTATTTATATTATTAGTATAGTAATAATATAAATTAACTGTCCACAGGGCTTTGGATTGACGGTGAATGGGTGTCTTGTTCAAGCACTTCTTGCAATAGGTCATTGGTTCAAATCCCCATGGGTACTTAGGTTAGTCTAAAAAAAATAAAAAAATGAACTATTAGTAAAAAATAATATTAAATATGCTTTAACATGTATTTTTAAAATATTTATAATATATATTTTAGTATCTTATTTTTTTGTTTCATTTGATAAATTTAAATTTAAAATAAATTTATACTTTTTAAAACAAATCATTGAATTATAAAAACCAAAACACTAAGTGAAAATAAATAAAATTGATATTTGTTAAAGAAACCTAAAAATAAATTTACAAAATTAAAAAAAATAATAATAAAAACAACAATAATAAGAGAATGCTCAAAATCCAATGGGCCACTAGTTATAAAACCACTCAAAGACTTCAGAAAAAAAAGGAGAGGATTTTGAAAACCTTCTAAGTAGCCGCAAATACAACAATTACAATATCTTATGTGGTTTGAACACTTTTTTAAATGCTATAACATGTATGAGTGTGCGCATTTAGATTTAGATGAAACCTTTCCATTACAATATCTTATGTGGTTTGAACACTTTTTTAAAGGCTATAACATGTATGAGTGTGCGCATTTAGATTTAGATGAAGCCTTTCTCTTGGGCCTTAGTAATGCCTTACTGCTCAATCCTTTGTCGTTTGTCCATTCTTTTTAGCTATGTTTATTTAGTCCAAGGATAGATTTATAAATTCATAATGACGATTTAAAAATAATTATTTCTGGAATTTCAATGTGTTTTTAGTTTCTTTAGAATATATTTTTACATTTTTTCCATTTATTCCATTTATTTATTATTTTTAATAATATTTCCATATTATTGTTATATGAGTGCTTTTTATATTTTTATTATATTAAGTCTAGCAAATTTCCTCATTTTGCACATTTTAACCAGTCTTGGGAGATTTGACTTTTGACAGGGCCAATGAACTCCAATTGAAAAATTCAAGTTGGGTTGGAATTTAGACTCAATAAGATTTCCAACGAGCTATCTCGTGCCCAATTTAGACAGTAGGAAGTACTCCAAAACTTGTCTGAAAAAAGTCGCTACGCATTGAGATGGCGCGGCGCATTGGGCAGCATTCTGCAGTGTAATTTTATAACTAGCGCTACGCACTGAAATGGTGTGACGCATTAGGCTAAAAACCCTGAAATCCCTTCAAGTCTTCCTCCAAAGACTCTCAAATTGCTAAATTCTTCATTTCCCAAGTAAGTTAACATCCCTCCATGACCAATGAATGAATTTCTCTTGGTGCTTATGGTGATTTAATGGATAAAAATTAAAACCCTACCTCCTTGTTTTTTTTGTTAAAAAACAATTGCATAGGGCTTATGAGTTGTATTTCTTGCTGCTAATTCTAGTCCTATCCATTTCTCACTCCCTCACTTCTTCATTCCCTTAATAATTTTCTCCCTCTCCTTACATTCGTATCTACCTATTCCACATTTCCCATATCCCTAATCAACTAACCCTAAATCCCTAATCTCACTATCCAAAACCCTAGTCAAATATCCCCAAAACACTAATTTCCATCCCAAACCCTAAATATGGTCCCCTAAACCCTTTCATTACCTAAAACCCTACATCTAGCATCAAATCCTCCCATCATCAATCCCACTCATCCATGGAGCTCAAAAACATGAAGGCAAAACTGACAAGCTGCCAAAAGGAGGAAAGTCAAGCTCACAACACTTGAACAAGAAATCAATGCTGATGGTGAATCTTGTTTGGAGAGGGAAAATATCCACTCAAAAAAGATGCTAGAGAAGGCCAACTAAGAGAAAAATATGTTGAAGCACATGGCCCATGGAGGTGAAAAGATCAAGATGGACTTCAGATCATGGCTGAGGCTTCCTTGGACCAACACAACACTTAATGGAGGACACTCGGTCCAAATTTCAAAAAATTTGGGACACTTTTTGCAATTTTGGAATTTTTGGCTTAAACAATAGGCTTTTGTGCCTGATGCGTCATGCCACCTAACGTTCGCTTTTAATGGGGACCTCCTTTTGAGAAAAACTCAGTAAATTTTGATTTCTCATGGAAAAATATGCATGCCGACAAATGGCAAAGAAATTTTGATAGGTTTTGAGCTTCCGAAAAGGTCAAAAACACCTCAAAAATGACATTTCTGCCCCTTTTTGGACACACAGGAAGTAGTGTTGGGAGAACTCAGTTTTGGAGGGGAAAATGGAGGCCAAATTTAAAAATTACACTTGTGCTGGAATGTAGATAGGCAAACCTTTCCAACAAGCCACTTGGAGAAAATTTGGACACCGGGAAGGCCTCCAAGATTAGCTACAAAAAGGTGTTATGCATAGGGAAATCTGCACAGCGCATTGGAGGAATTTTGCTCATTTTTGGTCAATAACTCTATTTTTGGCCTAGTTTTTTCACAGTTTGATTTTTCTCCCTTCTAATTGTAAAAATCATGATGTAATTTAATTTTACATGATGGATTTCAATGTAATTATGCTAAATTTTCACTCATAGATGTTGATTCATCCATCAAAAAGTAGTTTGCAACTAAATGAATCAGTTTCCTAGTTTTTAGAGGCAAGGTGTTCCACTGCCTACTTTTTAGTTCTCAATTTAGATTTTGTTGGAATAGCTCCTAATATTATGAGCTCAACCCCTAGAGGCTAGGATGAGTTGTTTGTTGCCTATATCTTGTAATTTTTCAGTAATTAGCATGGTTGGACTTTTGGGAAAGCTTGGAGCTTATTGTATACTCATTTCAACAGTTTGCCTAAGGAATAGACCAGTGGCTTGCAACACTTTATGGGATTCATGTGGCATATTGCTTTGGTATAGTGTTTTCCTCTGTAATTGTAATTTTACATGTGTTTTATGTATGTCATATCTCTCTTTATTTCTTCTTAACTAAACAAACGAGGATAAAGGTAGAATACATTGAAAATGCAGTGCTCTACCTAGGGATTGCTTAGTTATCTATGTTTTCAACTGATTGAAAAGGATGCTTGAGCTCTTCATTCCATTTTCAACTTCTCATCTGTCTAAAACCTCTCCATCTCACTCAATTTGAAGTACCAAATAACTTGCCTACCTTTCCCCATAGATATCTCTGCAAAACTAAGTCTCATTCCCCGGACCCAAATCTGCCTTTCACATTTGAGCTAACAAAACATCATCAAATTCAATTAAACACCTTTGTACACATACCTAGCCTAAAATCATTCATTACGTCAGTCATCTCAAGCATTCATTGGCCATCTTTTCTGAGATTGACAAGGAGAGATCCCTCTCCCAACTTGGTAGGGCTAGCTACCAGCTTAAGCGTGGTTTGATGTTAGCCTAGATTGTGCCTTTCTCAGCCTGAGGTAGATTTAGTCTCTAACATAGTGGCGACTCTGCTGGGGAAGAAAAGTTTGTTTTTTACTTTGTAAACTACAGACGGAGCCTGAAGTTAGCGAGGTAGACTTCGAAATGCTCTTGCTTTGCATAGCGAAAGTAGACGAATGCTGCTTTAGTCAATCTCTGGTCTAGTTTGATCAGTATGATGATGATTATGTTCTCCAAAAAGAAGCTAATATTATAGACAAACCCGCAGCTAGTTTGTGGGAGGAAGAAGTTCACTTTCAGCAGTTCGAATATAGTGATTAGTCGTCACAGAAGGAGCCTGAAGTTAGCGAGGTAGCCTTCAGAATGCTCTTGCTTTGCATAGCGATAGTAGACGAATTCTGCTTTAGTCAATCTTCGGTCTAGTTTATGAACTGAAACATCTGGTTTCCTTAGTAAAATATAATTAAGTTCAGATCTGATTGTTGATGGTGGACAACGATCAGACACAGCAAGGCTGAAATCCTTCACCTAGCGATTCCAAATCAGTTTTGAGATCAGATCCAAGGACTCCATTGGTGGATGAACTCGACCAGCAGAAACATGAAAGGACAATATGGAAAGATTAGGTATTCAAGTTGGAATTTCATCCAAGACATTTTGTTCTTTGTCATAAATTATTTCTTCTCTTTTCCCGAGAATGTCAAGAAGGTTGTGCAGAGTATATTGTATTTGAAAAAAGATCCTTGGCCTGCGTTTGATCCATTCCCTTTGAAGATTGTGAATACCAAAGATTTGCATGCCTTTCAGTTTGATCAAGACCCTTTTTTTGAATCTTGTGATGACCATCTTCAAACTAATGAACCTCAAGAGACCAAGACTGATTTTAAACCTTTTGTACATACCTCTATACCTTGTAAAATTCTAGATCGATACAAGCCTCTAATTTTAACTCCTACATCCCATGCTTTCCCTAAAAATCATGATCTATATCTACCAAGATTTGATGGTGAACACGACAATATCACTGGTGAGAGACGTGTATTGAATTTTGAGTCTTTTCTTGACCTTTTTGAAGTTGATGAAGAAGATGTTAGTATTAGGATTTTTTCTCTTTCTTTGCAAGGCAAAGTCAAGAGTTGGTTCAAAACCCTACATGATGCGAGCATCTCAGATATCCAGCAGTTCGTCAAAGTTTTCCTCGATAGGTGGGTGGTCAGACAGAAGCCTTTCTTTATTTTAGAAGAGTATAATCAACTAAAAAAACTGCCAAGGGAGACAGTACAAAGTATATTTTTTGATGCCGGTTAATATAATACCTCCTCTTGGATCCGCTCTCTTGCACTACCCGGGTTCCTTTGATCCTGAAATGGAGTTTCAGCTAAGAGAAAGGAATCTTGTAGCACTCAAAGAGATGCAGAACAATGCAGTAGATGTAGAGGCTCATCTGCTGATCCGAAGGGCAAAGCTGAAGGAATAAGAGATGAAAACATAGATCCAAAGGAATCGACATCTCTAGAGGTAAAGCTTGACATTTTGGTAAGTGTAGTGGAAGAGATGATGCAAATGATCACCACAAGAAATGAGTATTATGTTCAAGACCATCACTCGCTGATTGAAGAGGAACAAGTTGCTGATCCAAAACATTTTCTTTCTTATCGCAGTTGTCATAGATCTGATAATGATTGTTTTGTAGATCATCTTGGAGAAGAGAGATCTATTGATATGACATGTATGCTTGATGATGTGTTTTATACTGATGATTTTCCTCAGTTTGATCAGTATGATGATGATTATGTTCTCCAAACAGAAGCTAATATTATAGACAAACCTGCAGCTAGTTTGTGGGAGGAAGAAGTTCACTTTCAGCAGTTCAAATATAGTGATCAGTCATCACAGACGGAGCCTGAAGTTAGCCAGGTAGCCTTCGAAATGCTCTTGCTTTGCATAGCGAAAGTAGACGAATGCTGCTTTAGTCAATCTCCAGTCTAGTTTATGAACTAAAACATCTGGTTTCCTCAGTAAAATATAATCAAGTTCAGATCTGATTGTTGATGGTGGACAACGATCAGACACGACAAGGCTGAAATCCTTCACCTGGCGATTCCAGATCAGTTTTGAGATCAGATCCAAGGACTCCATTTTAGGATGAACTCGAACAACAGAGACATGAAAGGACAATATGGAAAGATTAGGTATTCAAGTTGGAATTTCATCCAAGACATTTTGTTCTTTGTCATAAATTATTTCTTCTCTTTTCCCGAGAATGTCAAGAAGGTTGTGAAAAGTATATTTTATTTGAAAAAATATCCTCGACCTACATTTGATTCCTTCCCTTTGAAGATTGTGAATACCAAAGATTTGCATGCCTTTGAGTTTGATCAAGACCCTTTTCTTGAATCTTGTGATGACCGTCTTCAAACTAATGAACCTCAAGAGACCAAGACTGATTCTAAACATTTTGTACATACCCCTATACCTTGTAAAATTTCAGATCGATACAAGCCTCTGATTTTACCTCCTACATCCCATGCTTTCCCTAAAAATCATGGTCTATATCTACCAAGATTTGATGGTGAACACGTCAATATCACTGGTGAGAGACGTGTATTGAATTTTAAGTCTTTTCTTGACCTTTTTGAAGTTTATGAATAAGATGTCAGTATTAGGATTTTTTCTCTTTCTTTTCAAATCAAAGTCAAGAGTTGGTTCAAAACCCAGTTGTCATATATCTGATAATGATTGTTTTTAGATCATCTTGGAGAAGAGAGTTCTGTTGATATGACATGTATGCTTGATGATGTGTTTTATACTGATGATTTTCTTCAGTTTGATGAGTATGATGATGATTATGTTCTCCAAACAGAAGCTAATATTATAGACAAACCAGCAGCTAGTTTGTGGGAGGAAGAAGTTAACTTTCAGCAGTTCAAATACAGTGATCAATCATCACATATTATCTATGGAAATGATGAAGAAAGTGCAGAAAATTTTGAAGTGAAGGATCTTTTCATTTTTGTTTTTCTTCGTTTCAGTTCATTAGAGAAAACTTTCATGCAATTAGAAATCAACTATCGACAAGTCTTGATTTGGACCATCTTGAGAGTAATGAAAACCTTTTTCAAGACTTTTCATATCCAGAGTCGCAGCCCCCGAATCCCATTTATTTTCAAGTTGCAAATAAAGACTTGGAAGATGGAACATATGATCAAATGATACAATATGATTCCGTACAATTTTGTTTTGAATCATTTCAGTTTTTGAAAGGTAAATTGCATATTATATCTTCAAATGAGCAGCCTATAGAAAATCATGTAATCTCATAGGAGCCAATAGAAAATGGGTTGCAACAATCTTTTCAAGTTTTTCATGATCCAATAATTGATGTGCTGGATGATGTCTATAGTCAAAGTCCTTGTCCTATCTGTGAGCTTGAAGCCAGTATTGATACAAACTTGATCCAACAACCAGCTTCTTTGTCATTTTCAGCAGGAGTCTCGTCACAAAGCTTAGATGAAAGTTTTCATTCGTGGAATGAGGAGAAGACAAGTAATCCACTGGATGAGCTAAGTCTCAATGTGCATGAACTTCAAGATCCTTATGCAGTGTTTTTGGAGGCGGATAGAGAATCCATATCATTCAACAGATCTGTTTCCAAGTTTTCATGGGAGTTCCCTTTTAGTAGTTCTCTCTTGTTGTTCATAAACAAGCAGTTGTGGAGAATGCAAACAATAGCTAGAATGCTTACTTGGTTGCATTGGTTGTTTCATTTCACTTGATCAAGCGATGAATGGAACAACTAGAGTAGGCTGTATTGAATAAGCTCTATTTTGAGCATCATTTCTAGTTTGTCGATTGTGTTTAAGTATCGAGTCAGTTTTTAGTTGAGTGAGATTCAGTTTGTGTCGTTAAGTCATCAGTTTTCAGCTTGAGTTTTTGACTCCATTTCCCAATGGGAGAAGGCACTGTCTGCTTCCCAAAGATCTATCGTTCTTGGCAGCTCCAAGGGGCTACCATCCCCATTGGAGCCAATTTTAGTTTCAATCTTTGTAGCCTTCCTCCAGTGATCAAACATGCTCTTACAAAGTGATTTTAATATGCCAAGGTCAAATTTCATCATTTCAGTGAGTCTTCAAGTAAAATTTGGTCACTAGGTATTAGGTCTAGGGTTTGCTTTTACTCCTTTCAAAGTTGTCCAAATTTTGGTCAATATCACCATTCAACTGAGTGTATCATCATTCAGAGGGTTTTCATCATCATGTCAAGTTACAATGGATCATTTTACACCATGTTCATGCTTCAATTGTGCCTAGGTAAGGTTCATCTCTCTCTCCTAGGGTTTTGAAGGTAATTTCTCTCGGATTGTCAAATCATCAGAAAAACTTGTATCTTGATGTTCATACACCTTCCTCTACCCTTAATGTACCCTATTAAACACTTCCCATCACTGATATACCTCAAATTCCTCATTTTCGCACAAACCCTAGTTTCTTGCTACAACTTAACAATTTTCTAGGCTAGACTTGTGTTTTGCCCTTTTTGGACCCCTTCCCCTCACTAAATATTTGAAATTCCACTTTTCCCTACTTCTAACATCCCTCCCTACTTCCCAAAATTTTCTCAAGAATTTAGAAGCCCCTTATCCTCTTCATTTCACTTCATTTCGACAAATCCCCTGTTCCACACATCGGGATAGGTTTTACTCCAATGATGTTTCTGAGCAAAAAAAGATGAATTTGGAAAACATAAGATAATTTTTTCTCCACAATATGCCAAGAAAGAAAAACCTCCTTCCTTTTTTACACAGGTGTCATGGTTTTAGATAAATGTCAAAAATACAGTTGCCTCAGGAGAATTGATGCACCTCCGAAGTGACCTTAGGAAAATCAATATTTCTTCTCTCTTGGTTGACCAAATGACTTTCTAAATGAGTCAAATGATAACTAGACACAAATATCTTTCCAATGAGCTATCACGAGCTCACTTTGGGGTTGAGGAAGACCTTTAAAAGTTGACTAGAACAGAACTATGCCTTGAGGCATCCTCATTTTGCACATTTTGAGCAATCTTGGGAGATTTGACTTTTGATAGGGAAAATGAACTCCAAATTGAAAAATTCAAGTTGGGTTGGAAATAAAACTCAATAATATTTCCAACAAGCTATCCTACGCCCAATTTGGACACAAGGAAGGCCTCCAAAACTTGTCTGAAAAAAGGCGCTATGCATTGATATGGCGCAGTGCATTGGGAAACATTCTATAGTGTAATTTTATAACTAGCGCTATGCATTGAAATGGCATGGTGCATTGGGCTAAAAACAATTAAATCCATTCAAATATTCCTCCAAATACTCTCAAATTGCTAAATTCTTCATTTCCCAAGTAGGTTAACATCCCTCCATGACCAATGAATGAATTTCTCTTGGTGCTTATGGTGATTTAATGGATAAAAATTAAAACCCTGCCTCCTTGCATTTTTTGTTAAAAAACAATTGCATAGGGTTTATGAGTTGTATTTCTTGCTTCTAATTCCACTCCTATCCATTTCTCACTCCCTCACTCCTTCATTCCCTCAATAATTTTCTCCCTCTCTTTACATTCTCATCTACCCATTCCACATTTCTCATATCCCTAATCAACTAACCCTAAATCCCTAATTTCACTATCCCAAACCCTAGTCAAATATCCCAAAAACCATAATTTCCATCCCAAACCCTAAATACCATCCCCTAAACCTTTTCATTACCTAAAACCCTACAGCTAGCATCAAATCCTCCCCTCATCAGTCCCACTCATCCGTGGAGCTAAAAAACATGAAGGCAAAACTGGGAGGCTGCCAAAAGGAGGAAAGTCAAGCTCACAACACTTGAACAAGAAATCAATGTTGATCATGAATCTTAGTTGGAGAGGGAAAATATCGACTTGGAAAAGATACTAGAGAAGGTCAACCGAGAGAAAAATATGTTGAGGCACATGGCCCATCATTACTTGGCAAGAAACAAAGTGTGCAAGGCAAGAATTAGAAACATGAAGGTGAAGTTGAAGAAGGCATCACAAAGGCGAAAAGAGCAAGATAGACTTCAAATATCAGCTGAAGCTTCCTTGGCATAACATAGCACTTAATGGAGAACACTCAGCCCAAGTTTCAAAAAATTTGGGACCCTTTTTGCAATTTTGGAATTTTTGCCTTAAAAAATAGTCTTTTTTGCCCGATGTGCCGCGCCACTTGGCGCTCACTTTTGATGGGGACCTCCTTTTGAAGAAAACTCAGAAATTTTAGATTTTACATGGAAAAATATGCATGCTCACAAAAGGAAAAGAAATTATTACAGGTTTTGAGCTTCCAAAAATGTCAAAAACACCTCAAAAATGACCTTTCTGCCCCTTTTTGGACACACAGGAAACAGTGTTGGGAGAACTCAGTTTTGGAGGGGAAATGGAGGCCAAATTCAAAAATTTCACTTGTGCTGGAAAGTATATAGGTAGACCTTTCCAAAAAACCCACTTGGAGTAAATTTGGACACTGGGAAGGCCTCAAAAATCAGCTGCAAAAAGGTGCTACACATAGGGAAATCAGCATGGCGCATTGGAGGAATTTTGCTCATTTTTGGTCAAAAACTCTATTTTTCGCCTAGTTTTTTCATATTTTGATTGTTTCCCCTTCTAATTATCAAACTAATGATGTAATTTAATGTGACATGATGGACATTGATGTAATTATGATAAATTTTCACTCATAGAGGTAGATTCATCCATTAAAAAGTAGTTTGCAACTGAATGAATCAGTTTCCTAGTTTTTTTAGGCAAGTTGTTCCACTACCTACCTTTTAGTTCCATTTAGATTTTTTTGGAACAACTCCTAATATTATGAGCTCGACGCCTAGAGGCTATGATGAGTTGTTGATTGCCTATATCTTGTAATTTTTTAGTCATTACCATGGTTGGACTTTTGGGAAAGCTTGGAGCTTATTGTATACTCATTTCAGCAGTTTGGCTAAGGAATAGACCAGCAGTTTGCAGCATTTTATGGGATTCATGTGGCATCTTGCTTTAGTATAGTTTTTTCCTTTGTAATTGTAAGTTTACATGTGTTTTATGTATGCTATATCTCTCTTTATTTCTTCTTAACTAAAAAAACAAGGATAAAGGTAGAATGCATTGAAAATGAAGTGCTCTACCTAGGCTTTGCTTAGTTATCTATGTTTTCAGTTGATTGAAAAGGATCCCTGAGCCCTTCATGCCCTTTTCAACTTCTCATCTGTCTAAAACCTCTCCATCTCACTCAGTTTGAAGTACCAAATCACTTCCCTGCCTTGCCCCATAGAGATCTCTGCAAAACTGAGTCTCATTCCCCGGACCCAAATCTGCCTTTCACATTTGAGCTAAGAAAACATCATAAAATTCAATCAAACACTTCTGTATGCATACCTAGCCTAAAATCAGTCATTACATCAGTCATCTCAAGCTTTCATTGGCCATCTTTTCTAAGATTAACAAGGAGAGAGCCCTCTCTTGACTTGGTAGGGCTAGCTACCAGGTTAAGCGTGGCTTGATGTTACCCTAGATTGTGCGTTTCTCAGAATGTGGTAGATTTAAGCTCTAACATTTACCATGCTCCATTTTTGACTAAAATAATATAAGCAAAAATCTAGTTAGATGTTTTTTTTTACATAAAATGGTAAAATCTATTTTAAATTTTATTATTAAACATATTCATAAATATATTTTATGTAAAGTTGAATCAATAAAATATATTAAATTAAATTAAAAATAAAAAATTACAATCCAAAAAATTAAAATTAAAGCTGTTAATATAATAATAAGGTGAATTAAGGAAGGGAGTGATGGAACAAGCTCGTGGTTCCTCGATGAAACGGAGGGTTTTTGGATGGAATAACTGAGATGGAAAATGACAGAACATAAGAGATTAGGGGTATGGGGTACTACAAGTATCAGTCACCCGACCTGCAGCGACCCTCGTCGGCATTTTCAAACTCACCCTCCCATTTTCCATCTTCACTTTTACACGTTGGGGTTTTTTACATTATTTGTTCTACGCTACAAGTGTATAGAGCTCACAGGTCACTCTCAGATTTTACATTCCACTGGAGGGTAAAGCATGTTTCAATCACCTTGCACCAGACCCTGCTCCCTGGGGATTTCGCACTACAATTAACATTTTCATTCCTGTCAGTGTCGTTTTTCCATCGGCCAACTTGTTCAAGGCAGTTTCCCACATCCTAGTGCAGTTGTCGGTATGGATATTGATGCAATTGATTATTCAGAAGATCCTCTGGAGGAAGGCTCCATTTGGGAGTCCGCATATCCTGCCTGAAAAGGTATGTTAAACTATAGTTAAGGGTTTTATGGAATTTTCGAAGTTTATCCCCAGCTCTCTGAGCCTTCTCACACTGCCTAAGTGTTGTCGGAGGAACCCTCGACTTGGTCGGTTTTCTCTCCATCATCCCCGGCTACCCTGGGTTTTCTCACTGGTTGTATCAACCATTCCCTACAGCTCGAAGGCCCGTCATCCACCCTGTCGACCCACTCGTCTGAGCCTTTGATTGAAGCCCCCTACGCTGCTCCTCCACTTGTCGACCCCAACCCTTCCTCCTCACGTGCTCTCCCTTTAGGTTGCTTCTCCTATGTTCCCCCTCTCTCTGAGGCCATACCAAACCCTAGCCCCTCATTTGAGGTTCAGGATTCAATGAGGGTCTTTGAACCACCCAATATCCCAGTGACTCAACCACAGAAGAAACAAAAGTGTTTCAAGTCTAGGGTAGCAGACATCCCTCCCCTGGTAGGACAATCCTTTATGTCCTGCTCCCTTCCCTTGCCTCCTCCCACTTACACCTCCTCCTTCCCCTCCACTATCCAAATCCCTTCTTATCCCCCTCCCTCCCCCTCTGTTAATTCCACCTCGTGGTACCCCACCCGATCTAAAACCAAAGGGAGAGGGCCGGATGCAGTCAGCCTGGATGTTGATGTCACCCGAGTTTCACTTAAACCTTCAAAGGGCCGCCCCTCTATTCTCTCCAAAGAAATTGCTCAGGCTGGGGAAGAAGTAGACCAGGGTAAACAAAGGACTATTGATAGCATTCTTAGAGCAAAGGATGCCCTCCCCCCTCGCCTTCCATGAATATTTTATCCTTTAATTGCCGAGGGTTGGCTAGCCCTAAGAAAAAACTAGCCTTGAAGAGACTCTTCACGACTGAACCGGTCGACTTGATTTTCTTAAAAGGCTAAGTAAGAGCTATACATTGTTTCAATGGACTATTGAAAAGATTTTAAATGAGAAGGAACAAATATTCGGGTTTCATTTGATTCATTTATTTTTAACTTCTCTATTTTATTTTCATTACCAATTATTATTTATGATTTTATTTGTATAGCATGAATAAGTATAATAAGAAATACATCT
>Ga0073774_1000145_pt1 | contig 15835 bp, 16 predicted proteins | sample InSIn5gowninarea_FD_77487 | JGI IMG/M metagenome (GOLD analysis project Ga0073774, IMG submission 77487) | Clean room microbial communities from NASA Spacecraft Assembly Facility at Jet Propulsion Laboratory, Pasadena, California, USA -... ... | reverse complement strand
TTTTGCTTGTATTCCCAACGTTGTGGGATATTTGGTGAAATTTTCACCTCCTTCTTCGTGGAGGTGGTGGGGGTAGTGCTGGTGGTGGTGTCGGCCACCGCAGAGGGGAAAGGAATCGGCGCCTTGTGCTGGAGGAGTAGGGTGGTTGTTGGGCAAGGGCGATGTGGTTGTAGGTGGAAGGTTGGAGCTGTTTGCTAGAGCAGAGATAGCGGGATTTGGTGGTTGGGAGTGTGATACCGGAAGGGCGCTGCACTCCAAGGGCTGCATTCCTGGTATCGGGTCATTCACGTCTATTGAAAAGATGAAACAGACGGGAAATCTGAAACAAGTCAAACATGATCGACAAAATATCTTCGGAGTTGAGTTGTACCGGTATACGTGATTTCTACTTTCTTCAGAACTTGAACTTGTTGCCTGCTTATCTCTGCGTTTAGCATCATCTTCATCCAGTATGTCTGGACTGAGACGGCGCATCTTCGGCGTTGAGGCTGGCGACGAGGACTCCCCAGCCTCGACCCGCGCGCCTGTGAGTATAGTTGACAGCAATGTTGCAAGGTGCAACCTGAAGGTAAACAACACTGACATCATCCCCAATAGAGTCCAGCACCAGCAACACGTACACCCGCTCCAGGCTCAAAAGACGACACCTCCTACTTCGACAACGCCGTCCCAGCAGCGGACGAGCTCGTCAGCGTCCCTTTCCACAAACTTGAACGATTAAACAGCTATGTGACCGAAGCGAAAGAAAAGCAGGAGAAGCGTCCAAAAAAACAAGGGCAGGAAGAGGAGGAATTTCTGGATCTTTGGACTAGGTGGGGTATTTGGGTTGCTATTGGCTGGGTTCATGGCCAACAGTGCAGATGTCATTGATCTGAAATCATTGACGGATATGAATCTGGATAGCCTGATTGACGTCTTACCTGCTGGATTGATCCGTGATGCGCAGGCGATGCAGGTACGTTTGGCACTCCTTTCCATGGCTTCGGGTGGCTGCATGGCTGATGCGAAGATGCTGAAGAAGGAAGCTTACACGATCTTGTCCACCACATTAGAAAAGTGAGCGAGATGCAGTTTCCTACGACTCCTTCTCCGTTGGTCTTGCTGTACAAGCCGAGGGCATCGAAGCTGTACACCCCGTTATCATGATCCCTGGCGTCATCTCGACTGGGATCGAATCCTGGGGCACGGCGCAAGAGTCACGGCAGTATTTTCGGAAGAGACTATGGGGTAGTTGGAGCATGATGAGGGCGCTGGTGCTGGACAAGCCGAGCTGGAAAAGACATATTATGCTTGACAAAGACACAGGACTCGATCCGCCGGGCATCAAATTGCGTGCTGCGCAGGGTTTCGATGCTGCTGATTTCTTCATCACTGGATATTGGATCTGGAATAAGATCCTGGAGAATCTGGCTACCATTGGTTATGATCCTAGTAATGCCTTTACGGCAGCTTATGACTGGAGATTGTCGTATGGTAATCTTGAAGTCCGAGATCAGTACTTTACGCGACTGAAGAATCATATTGAGACTGGAGCGCGGATACAGGGTAAAAAGGTTGTCCTTCTGTCGCATAGTATGGGCAGTCAGGTTCTGTATTATTTCTTCAAATGGGTCGAGGCTGAAGGTGATGGATTTGGCAATGGAGGTCCCAGATGGGTGGAAGAGCATGTGGATTCTTGGATTAACATATCTGGCTGCATGCTGGGTGCACTGAAAGATATGCCTGCTGTATTAAGTGGTGAGATGAAAGATACAGCACAGCTCAATGCATTCGCCGTCTATGGTCTGGAGAAGGTACGTGCCCTCTTCTGACGTTCCCATCATCAAGGCGGCCTTTGACTAACCAACACACCTTTCCAGTTCCTCGCCCGCCACGAACGCGCAGAAATCTTCCGCGCAATGCCCGGCCTCTCCAGTATGCTACCAATCGGCGGCAACGCAGTTTGGGGCAATACAACCTGGGCCCCCGACGACATCCCCGGCCAAAACACCTCTTACGGCAACTTCATCACCTTCCGCCAAAACGTCGAGCCCGACTCCGGCCACTCCCGCAACCTCACTGTCGAAGAATCCCTTCCCTACCTCTTCTCCACTGCCGAGCCTTGGTACTCAAAAGCAGTACAGTCCAACTTCTCCTTCGGCGTCGCACACACCGACGAAGAAGTCGCGCAAAATGAGTTTTTGCCGCATAAATGGGTGAATCCACTTGAGACGCGGTTACCACTGGCGCCGAGTTTGAAGATATATTGTTTTTATGGTGTTGGTAAGGATACGGAACGGGCGTATTTCTATAGAGAGGATTTGGATCCGCTGACCAAGACGAATGTCACGATTGACACGGCGTATTCGCCTGATCCCAAGGATTTTCCTCGTGGGCCTACGATAGATCATGGAGTTGTTATGGGCGAAGGTGATGGCACAGTGCCGTTGTTGAGCAGCGGCTACGTCTGTAACAAAGCATGGCGCCTGAAACGCTACAACCCTGCTGGTGTCCGTGTCACAGTGGTGGAAATGTTGCACGAGCCGGATCGCTTTAGTCCTAGAGGAGGACCGAATACGGGTGATCATGTTGATATCTTGGGAAGGAGCAGTTTGAACGATTTGATTTTGAGAGTGGCGGGTGGCAAGGGTGAGGGAATTGAGGAACAGGTGGTTAGCAAGATTAGGGAGTATGCTGAACTGGTGAAGATTGAAGGGGAGAGTGTGGATGTTAGGAGGGGGATGGGTGGAGGTGTGAAGTTGATGGATCAGGAGGGGAAGGATCCTTATATATAGAGGACTAAGATAATGATCGCTCTCTGTCCCTGTCTATGATCTGTCCTATGGAACGCTTGTCTTGTGGTATAATCACGGTCCTCTATGATGAAACATGCTTGAAACAGGGTTCGAGCTAGTCCAAATCAGGCCAAACTTAAATTCGAAGACGACATAGATGGGAGACATGTTCTTCTCGGGATATGTGTTCCGCTCAGTCTCACAATCTGATCTTCAACTTGACTCTACTGAAAGGTGACGCTTTCCTCGTCATTCTCATCGGCTTGAGCCTTCACGCCTGTCTTCTCAAGTTAAACCGTGCTTCTAAAATTGTGCCACATCTCCATTGGATGCGTGAAAGAAAGCCGTGCCTATCTTGAAAACTTTGACATGAAAGTAGGCTGTTTTCAGTACCATATATATTGGCGAACCAGCATCTCACGATGTTCGGGCGTAATGAGTGGCTTCACGTCGAACCCGAAGGCGTACACGATCAATGCGCTCTTTCCTTCAGATCGACCTATATCAATCGATCAGTGTGATGCGAGAAAGAAGGGAAAAAGGGTCGAGCAGGCTATGAGAACTCAATACAAGACTAGATCGCAAAGGTAAATGGAGGAGATAATGATGAATCGAAGCTCTTGATATACACGTTCCATCACGCATACGCATGTTCTGCAACATCGCCTAATAATCATAAATATCCGAATATATTTTTAAGTATTAAAATGCTTTTTATACGTCGCGAGGTGAGTTGAGCTTGATGAATGACTGCCGGCAATTTGGACCAGTGCCGACCGACTGTTGGAGGTGCTTGGTTCTTTGACGATCACCTCCTCTTTGACTCATATCACCCACCAGCTCGCGACATCCACTACCGCTCGCTTTTCCGTAACGAGGATGAAGACTCACGCGCCTATAATCGACGCTATCTGCTTGAGGATTCGTATAGTGGTGAGCGCTTCCGCCCGAAGTCATCAGACAGGTCACTCCCCCCATCAATCGAAGGTACCTAGCATCTATGATTCAAGAAAATTGTGAGATTGGCAGAATACATGTCAAACTTTCATCGTCCGTCTCTCTCTCACAAACGCATCATCCTTATCAACATCAATACGATGGCATCGCTCAATTTTATCTATTCATATATAGCGCAGCACTACTCGCATATAGATAAAATCATTCTAGTCAAGAAAAGCAGACCTTCGTATTCCTAACCTGACCTACTATGCAGCTCTCTTCACTCGAAATACGCTGAGCTTAATAAAACAATGGCACATAGTAAATGAATCTTTATAGAAACGTTGCCTGCTCCCTCTCCTCGCCTCCACCCTGCGGTAAGTCTAGCTCACACAACTGATTTCGTTCACCAATCCACCTCGAGCCTGCATCTGCTCGATGAGACAAGAATCGCTTGAAGGGAAGAAAGAGGAAAGATATGTGGTAGATGTTGGCAGAAGGAGCAATGTCCAAGAAGCATGCTACGCGTCTTTCTGCAGGCACCTGTGACGTTGCCACGAGGATATAATCTGATAGAAAATAAGAATAGAAGTATATGTCCAGCAAGCTTCGCACCACATTCGGAACTGAGCTGACCATTTCTGAAGATCAATTACTCTCAACGCTTGTTTCTGCGATCTCGAGTAGTACTTAGGAATATTGTTGTTGCAAAGCATTGCTAGCATCAGTCACACCCTCCTTGACTCTTGTTCACAGCACAGTCGCTAACAGTCTTCTCCAGGATCTCACGTTCAAGATCGCTACCTTGGCGACACAAGCCTCAACATTCCTGTCAACTATTCATGGCAGGGATGTTATCGATGACCTCGTCTACCTGACGATACCTGGTACTGAGATGGACGACAAGGATTCATTCATAATCAGAGGAACGTTGATCAAAGCCTTAACGAGAGGAATTTCGAGGATGACTTATCTTAGGCTAACGTCAAGCTGCACTGTGGAAATGGAGCATGTCGAAAGATGATTGCAGTGGAGCTTCATGAACTTTTGAGCTACAGGTTCAAAGAGTCGAAGCTATTTACTTACAGTGATGCTTGTGGTAGAGACTCTTACTTAGAGCTCGAATCTATCACTTGGCCTTGAACGACACCTAATAATGCCTTGGTATCACGCCTCATGCCAACGTCGGCACAGCGTGAGACGACCTATTTCAAGTTGGAGAGGATCAGTCGTCTCAACAACAGTCCGCCATTTTTCTCATGCTGAAATGCTGTAGCAACAGTCACCGCCACTCTTTCACCACATCGTCACGATTTCCAATATCGACCTTCCCCAAGCATTATCTTCGAGAGTCGCAGCAATGTGTTAGTCAACAGTTTACCAAAACATTGTCAGCATTAGTCACAACGCCTCTTCCACCAAACCGTCACGATTTATATGGTCAACCTTTTTTGGCAATTACCTTCGAGAGCCGCTGCGATAGTTTCACGCAGGAGTGTAGCGAAATATCATCAGCACCAGTCTCGCATTCATTTCAATCATTCCAAACGCCTAGGATTACCAACACTCTCTGTCACAGCATATCGGGATCCGCAGCATGATGCATTGCTCTCGATGACGACTGCCATTAAGTTTTATCTTAGACTGATTTTTATTGAGGGACCTCCGCCCGTCGCCGGCGGACGGCATCAAGCAGTTCCTATTCCTGGCAGAACTGGCCAGACCCGTCGGTGCGACCGTGGGAATACAGTCCGGACACAGCTGTCCAGTGGATAGCTGCTTGTGGAGAAGAGCCGTCAAACTCACCAGCACGAGTACGCTTCGCCTCGTTCAACCAGGTTCGAACGTTCGATTCTGAAACGTCAAAGGGATAGACGCGGGGTGGTAGGCGAAGAGAGAGGAGCGGCGACAGTTTTTGTGTTCTTGCAACTTGTAAGTGTGATGCATTGGTGCTTGGCGTTTCTCTTTTTCCACATATTTGCGTGTTTTCCAATGCCTATCTTGATACGTGCTTGTCTCGCACTCTCACTTTTCTTTCTTTGACAATCGGCAGGAGGAACAAATCAGTTCCAGCAATAGTCACAGTACTTCTTTAGCCACTTTATCAAGGTTATCATCGTCAGCTTCTTCGCAACAACACGTCTGGGAACCGCAGCAGTGTTGATGAGAAAGGTATAGGAAAATAGCCCCAGTAAAAGTCACAGAGTTTCTTTCATTATATTATCGGTATTGCCATCACCAACCTCGTCGTAATATCAGGTCTGGGAACCGCAGCGGTGCTGATAAGGAATACTCTATTAAAATAGCTCCAGCAGTAGTCACAGTGCCTTTTCAGCCACGTTATTAGAGTCGCCATCATCAACCTCTCCACAATATCACGTCTGGGAACTGTGGCTGTGATAGTAAGACACCGCTTACCAAAACAGGTCCAACAATACTCACAGCGACTTTTTAGCTATATTATCAGCGTTACTATCATCAAATCTTCGTAACATCATGTCTAGGATTCGCTGAAATCAGATTCCCAGATCTTCAGGTGTTGTAGTCCAGCGATCTTCACACACGAAGTAAAGTCGGTCACCTCTTTCTAATGATCAGTCTCCTTTGTATACTCTCTGAGATTCGCAACAGTACTGATAGGAAACAGATTCCAGGCATAGTTCCAGCAATACTCACAGTGCCTCTGTAGCTACGTTTTTAGCGTTGTTCATTGTCGCCTCTTCATAATGTCATGTTTAGGATTCACTAAAGTCAAACTCTCAAATCCTTAGATTTTGTTTCCCAGCACTCTTCACATACAAATACAGGTCGGCCTGAACCACCTTACAGGTTATCAGTCTCATCTGTTTGCTCTTTGAGAATGGCAGTAGTACAATGGTTGTCGTCGGCAAAGATCACGTGTTGGCAGTCCTCACAACACCATCAGATCAGCAAAACACTAATTTGGAGTGCTGGTCTCCAACATCAGACGAGCAAAACCTGAGCAAAACTTTAATCTGGTGTGCTGGTGTTGGTGTGTGTGTGTCCAACTGGATGACTCACAAGTTTTTCCATATATATACTGGCCTCCCCTCGCTCTTTCTTCCTCTTTTCTTCTTTCCGCTTTTTCGACTTTTCGCGACTTTTCGGGAACGGCAGCAGCAACACCCACACCACCACCACTACTACACAACCACCAACACCGCGCCTTCCTCCCCAACGTCTCTTCTTTGAGATTAAATCAAATTCTCAAATTTCAATTTTTTCAAAACTCCTCCGGCACTCCCAACATGCCTTCTTTCTCCCGCATCTTCGCTGCGGTTTTTGGCTGCTTCTCAAGCAAGCCACTTCGGGATGAAGAGCCCGTCGAGGCCATTAGGCCGGTAAAGGTGTACGCTGGCGCTCCCCCCACCACCTCCACCAGCACGACCACCACCTCCTCCCCAGCAAGGTCTCGCCGAGATTCGGCAAATTTCTCCTCCTCTGCGGTGGCCGACACCACCACCAGCACTACCCCCACCACCTCCACGAAGAAGGAGGTGAAAATTTCACCAAATATCCCACAACGTTGGGAATACAAGCAAAAAGACTACCGAGAGGTAGCAAGCACTGTGCCGCTCGAGCGGTTTTGGCAGGCCGAACCAGAGCCCGCCATGAGGACAGAGAAGGAGATATACCACGATTTGAAGTGGTATGGAGGCCTTCATCGGGCAGAAAACTCGATGAGGCTGAAGACACCGGTGAAGAGGAGGAGAGTGGATGTTCAGGAAGAGGAGGTGGTTCACCACTTCAACTTTTGAGGGCGGGTGCTCAATGGCGAGACATACTACGAAGGCGCGCAAGTTAGTGGCCTGGGACCCCTGGGTGTGGAAGGGCGTCTTTCAGAGGACGGCATCTAGTATTGTTGAGGACCCATTTGAGTGACCTTGCCAGGGAGAGGGGTTTGGGATGTGTGACGACGACGACGACTTTTGGCTGTTGTGTTTTGTGACGGCATCAGTCACAAGGGTGACGAGGTGTTTGGTTATGTTTCTTTTGGATGATTCTCTTCGGGCATGGGTTTGGGATCGGTAAAGCGTGGTGTTTTGGCTTCTTGATTTCTTTTGGCATGGCACACGACACACACGATTATGATTACTGACACAATGAAACGAACTTGAAACATCTTCATGAGCTTCTGATTGAGATTCGGTGATATCATGAGTGCCTTGACATGCATTTTGTCCCCAGCTCTAATCACATTGTCTCAATCTATCTAGATGCATTTTGCGCGCAAGAAGTCTCTACTCTATAGCATTCACAGTGGAAGAGAGCATGACGAGTCCAATGCACAGAGAGCTAGATAGGGAGACGACATGTATTTCAGCTTAGGATATGAGCTATATGAACTTCCTTTGCTGCCTTGTGCTCCCTGTTTTTATGTCCGAAGGATTTCGGTGTTGGATTCTACAGATGACGTGGGCTTTTTGCTGCGCGTGTCACACGGCACAAACAAGGAGAACAAAGGCCCTCGACAACAATTCCATCTCAACACTCTCTGTACTCGTCTACATCATCAGCCCGTCTCTTCCCCTATTAGCTCTCCCAATACACCCATCTTCACGCCTCAGATAGTCCACCACACTCTACAGACAAGGCACAGCCTGGACTTCACATACACTTCCCACAGCTCACTACACCATGTCCGCTCGCTCCTGCTTGTAAAGATTCTCTTCGGCACGAGACTGCCATTGCTTCGAGCACGACTATGACGCACTTCACAACATGGCTTCTTCCAACGCAGGAGCAGCGATGAACAACTCGGCTCAGCAGAACGAGCCGCCTTCGTCTTCCCAATCTCAACATCAACACCAACACACACGATCCAACAGTTCAAACAAGTCCTCGCTAGGTCCGACAACACCTAGCCTAGCGCTGAAGCCTACTCCCAGACAAACTGGCACCAAGTCACCTCTATCGCAAACATCACCTCAAACATCCAGAGAAACTTCGCCCCTTCGACAGTTTCTTACTCCTCAAAGCACTCTCAATACACCAAGACCAAACGCATCGCTAAGTCCGAGCAGATCTCCCACTTTCGCTTCTGCTGTTGTTGCGGAGAACAATGCTGCTCCTCCTAATAGCACAAGAACCTCAAGATCTGCCTCGACCACTATCAATGGAGCACCGAAGCCAGGCACCATCAATGAAGCTATAAATCGCCTATGGCAGACACAAAAGCAAGAACCAAAAGACGCGTCTTCTGCTTCCGCTCGACTCAAATCGCCTACACCTTCCGTCAAATCAAGGCACAACTCTACGGGCTCTATGGCAAGACCTAATACGGAAGTGCTCGAGAATGATCCTGTGGTGGGAAGACTGGGGTTGGAACCAGGGGAAGTGCTGGGAAAAGCGCCTTTGACATCTTTGAGCACAAGTAATGCAGCGGTCAAAATACCTCGTGGCTATACTGGGCGAATGCTTGAAACTGTCGAAGAAGGTGACCAACCATTATCGCCCGAAGAAGGAGGAATACTGAGCAGTGCCGCTTCGTCGATGATTGAGGAGCCCTCGACCATATCCAAAATCCACACAATCAATGATTCTGGCAATTTCGATACCAGCGACACATTATCGCTGACAAGTCAGGACGGTGTGGATCATACAGACAGAGCCGACTTTGCTACTCGTGTATCAACTGCTAGGAACTCTGAAGCTCGAAGAGATAGCTCGTCTACAGTCAGAAAAGCCTACAGTGCTTTGTTACCAACAAAAGTCAGATCCAATGATCCTTCCGCCAAGATCATGACCGTCGAAACAGAAACTGTTGCTTCCATCCCCACGACCATCATTGCAAGTGCTGCCGATAGGTCTGGAGGACGAGGCGAGAGTGGAACATTACGAAAAATGGCAAGTGTCGAAACGATCAAGCCTAGGAAAAAGAAAATACCGAAGAAGACCCCATCGATCATCTCTGGCATGACCTCTTCTAAAGCAGATATATTTGAAGCCAAAGTTGCAAGTGCTGTTGATGAGGATGAATCAGATTCAGATGAAACATTTGTATACGAGTCGAATCCTCCAGAACCTCGACATCGTCAACACCGTCATCATTCGCGGACTCCCAGCAATACATCCATGTCGAGTTTCCGCGATCGTCGAAGTAGTGCTCGACCTGTCGGAAATCTTCTTGACAACCATCGAAAGCTTCGAGGAAAGAGAAGTATGAAGTTTGCCTCCAACAGTTATGCTGGTAGTCATCATGAGGAGTCTGGTGAGGAAGACCAAGGAACCGTACGTGCCTCTGCTTCTCGACGTAGAGAAGGTGGCAGTACCTTCTTAGCCTCTGAGCTTTATGTGCAGAATGACAACGAGCCAGCGACAATGCACAACTCACCCTATTCTTTGGCTAGCAGGACACGACCTCAATACGGACCTAACTCAAGACATTCATCCAAGAATGATGGCCAGCTTTGTCAATCACCAATGTACGTCAAGAGTCCGACAAGAAAAGGAACCTCATCTCCATATGGCTATACCCTCGAAGACGAGCGTTCACCCCTAGTTGGCTCCATGCGAGGACAACAAAGGTTACGACCGTATCGACGTCAACAAGGCAGTGGTGGAAACCTGCGTCACCTAGACTACTACGTTGAAGAAGGAGAAGAGCGTAGCCGTATCTCGCGTTCTTGCATGATGATGACTTTGATTATTCTTTTAGTCATCACAGGTGCATGCGCCTTCCTCTTCGCCACATCAAAACCACTATACGATGTTAAAGTCCACCAAATCCAAAACGTCATCGCTAGCGAACAAGAAATCATGCTTGACCTCCTCGTCGAAGCTTTCAACCCGAATATCGTCGCTATTGTCGTCGACGAAATGGACGTCAACGTCTTTGCTCGAAGCAGATATCTCAAGGACGACGTAACAGACATGGCTCTCACCACCACCACCCTGCATACCCGCCGCCTTCGCGCGACCACCTCAGGAACACACGACCACGGTACAGACCCTATGCCCACTGATCCAACAACACCGGACCCACAAACCATGCTACTAGGCCGAGTCTTCGACTTTGACTCTGCCCTATCCTTTGACGGCTCACCACTTCGCCGCCTCGCGCACAACAGCACAGGCGAGTTCCGACTGCCTTGGCCCGGTAATAAGACGGAAGTCGGTGGACATGAAAGGTGGGAGAGGGTTATCAAGCATGAGTTTGAGTTGATTGTCAGGGGGATTTTGAAGTATCAGTTGCCGATGAGCTCGAAGACGATGACTGTGGGGATCAGCGCGAATGTTACTGTCAAGGGAAGTAGCGGTGAGGTCGGTAAGGTGGAGGAGGTGGACTAGTTTGTCGGAATGATGAGGCATATATGGCGCAAAACGTATTTGTTCTTTCTTTGGGGGCAAAGACATCAAGATACTGCCCTTGAGCTCTGAGTAAGAAACAACACTGATGGCCAAACTAATTTTACATTGAGATGTCCATATATTTTCGAAAGGCGGTTGTTCTATTCTGTTCTGTATGTGTTGCTGCTAGTTTGTTCCACTGTTCGCTTTCAGTGCTTTGTAGGTTAACTGGCTCGTGCCCTCACTGTTCCATCAGCAATTTTTCGGCCTCATACAACCACCGCCACATCACTACACTCCCTCCTCAAACCACCGTACCCCCAACCCCGCCCTCAACAATCCCTCCTTAACCTGCGCAACCGTGTACTCGCCTCTATGAAAGATCCCCGCTCCCAACGCCGCATCCGTGGTGGTCTGCTCAAACACTTGCACAAAATGTCCCGGATTGCCCGCGCCACTGCTCGCAATTACAGGTATCTTGATACTAGCCTTGACGTCCCGGATCAGCTCGAGATCGAAACCAGAATTGGTGCCGTCCTTGTCGATGCAGTTGAGCAAGATCTCGCCGGCGCCCATTGCTTCGACCGCAGTGACGAGTTGGTGCACGTCGAAGTCGTGGGACTTGCGACCGCCTTGCGTCGTGCATTGGTACCAGCAGTGGGCTTCGCCGTTGGGACCGGGCACGCTTGTGGGAATGGTGTGGTGTGTTGTTGAACTGGGATCCTGGACGTATACGCGTTTTGGGTCGACGCTGACGACGACGGCTTGTTTCCCGTAGGCGGCTGAGATTTGCTCAATCGCTGTCGTGCCGGTGAGGTGGTTGCCAGACTTGAAGTATTCTTCTGCGGCGATGACGGCGTCAGAGCCTATGCTGACTTTATCGGCGCCCGACTTGAAGTACAGCGTCGCCACGTCCAAGGCGGAATATTTCGTGCCATCCGTGTCGACTGTGTCGCGGATTCCGCCGCCGATTGTCAGTGGCACGAAGACGGTTTCGGCTGTGCGGCGCAGGATTTCGAGCATGGGTGTGTCGGCGACGGGACAGTTGCGGAAGGATGTGATGTTAAGAAAGGTGATTTCATCGGCGCCTTGTTCGTAGTAGCGGCGTGCCATGTCAACTGGTTTGCCTAGATTGCGGACTTGACCACCTGCTGAGACGCCGTCGTCTTTTTCGCGGACGTCATATTGGTCGCCTTTGGTGACGACGAGGTCGCCGTTATCGTTGGCGCGGACATCGAGACAGGCGATCACGCGGCGTGTGAGGCCTTGTATTGTTTCTGTGGCGGATGTGGAATCAATTATTTGTGTCTCGCCTTGACCTTCGAGGAAAGCTTTTAGCACGCGGAGCCCGGCTGCGCCGGACTTTTCGGGGTGGAATTGTGTTGCTAGTACGTTGTCGCGACAGATTGCGCCCACGACTTCTTCATTGCCGTATTTTGCCGTTGCGACTTTCCAGCCTTTTGCTTCAAGTTGACCAGGTACGTACGGTACTGCGTAGGAGTGGACGTAGTAGTATTTGCTTGATGATTTCAGGCCGTAGAAGCTGACGTTTGCGCTGGTCTGGCCGACGGTGTTTGCTGAATTCCAGCCAATATGAGGAACAGCTTTGTCCGAGTCGTCGAAGCGTTTCAGATGGCCTTGCACTACGCCTAGACCGGGGACTGCAGGGTTTTCCTCGGAGCCTTCGAAGAGTGCTTGCAGACCTACACAGATGCCCATGAAGGGTTTGCCCGCATCGATGTGTGCGAGTATTGGTTCGACATAGCCTGCTTGTCTGAATTGGGAAAGGCAGTGCCCGAAGTGACCGACGCCTGGGAGGATGATTTTCTTTTATGTCTGAGGCATCAGCTCAGCATTCATAGGGTATGAGCTTGAAAGGAGTGGGTCTTTTGTGAAGCGTACCTCTGCATTAGGTATGTCTGCTGGTGACTTGATCCATTCTACTTGATAGCCAACTTTTTCAATTGCATTGACTAGTGATCGTACATTGCCTGCCACGTAATCGAGGAGGTGTACTGTAGGCATGATGCGAAACAAGTCACAGATGAATGTCACAGAATAGTAAAATACTCTTGAAACACTTTTATATGTTGCTTCCACGTCCGAGACAGACTGACTAACTGACTAACAAAAAAGTTGTCCGAGAAGCATTAGTTCTAGTCACGTGGCCAAGATTTCTTATCGCAACCAAATTATTTTGAAACAAACATCCTTCCTCTCACAACCCGACTTCAGTCACTCAATACCGCTGGCATGGTTCGCAAACTCCGCCACCACGAACAGCGCCTCCTCCGCAAAGTCGACTTCACAACCTACGCCTCCGACAACAACCACCGTGACGCCGCCATCCTCCGGCGCTACGCAATCAGCAAGCCTTCCGACTACACCTCCTACAACCGTCTCTGCGGCTCCCTACGCCAACTTGCCCACAAACTCACCGCCCTCGAGCCCTCCGATCCCATTCGCATCCGCCACGAACGTCTCATGCTAGAAAAACTCTTCGACATGGGCATCATTGCATCTGGCGGCGCAGGCGGGACAGGCAAATTAAGTGACGTAGAGCACAAAGTGACTGTTTCGGCGTTTGCGAGGAGGAGGTTGGGAGTGGTCATGACAAGGTTGCAGATGGCGGATACGGTGCAAGCTGCGAATGTTATGGTTGAGCAGGGACATGTCAGGGTTGGCACAGAGGTGGTGACGGATACGGCATATCTTGTTAGTAGGAATATGGAGGACTTTGTGACGTGGGTGGATTCGAGTAAGATCAAGAGGAATGTGTTGAAATATCGGGATAAGTTGGATGACTTCGATCTGTTGTGATGAAAGTGGTGAGGAAGATGCTTTGTGCAACATACTGCCAAGGACACAACAACGACAAAATTCAAGCGATGGTGGGAAATTTGGAAGACAGCTACCAAGACACGAAAAAATCCGGAACACATTTCTGGCTTTCTGTTGTGTGTTAGTAAAAAGGCGCTATTCATACACGACATTACACGAAGCAACATCTCAGCCGGATACACCTCAGCCGCGCTTGATTCCCTTCGAACCATGACTTCGGGAGTGCCAGGGGAGATGCCGACGTAATCATCACCATCCAGCCACCAAAACAGGGAAGGCCCTCCGTCAGTCGACTATCCATGAGGTCCATTGGAATGGTACCTCATCTCTTCCAACCACATGAGCTTGGGTTTTGAAGATTCAACCCCGCCGAACGACGATACAGTTCCTGGCACCCATACTTGCTGCACATGAATGTCCCATACTCATAATGGACGATGCTGAGATGGCACTTCAAATTCGTCACTCAGCTGACGACGCAAAAGCTGGAGAACAACGTCAACTCTTACATGCTGTGACGAGGTGTATCAATACCAGTCTGGCCCATTTATATGGAGATTTTGCAGGCGGATCATTGTTTATGCTGCCTTGGTCAGAAGGTTGGACGATCGGAGGCGGATACAGCTGGCGGTGGCTCAGAACTATGTATCTTTATGCATTATTGTCGAAGAAAGGCACCTTCACCTGCTGTTTGATTCATCTACATGAGAGCCAGGAAGGTCTCGCTGCCCGTGAGCACGAAGTATCTGACATTACAAAGACGAGACATATCGTTCTGTGTAGACAGACGGCTTCAGACTCGGAGCAGGGAGTATGCTGTTTTGGAACCACGAAGTAGCTTTTGCGAAGGAGACTGGACAGAAAGATGAAGCGAGCCTCGGGGAGACAATGGTTTTCAGATAAAAAGGCATAAGTCGTTCAGGAGCACCTCCACAGTGTTTTGGCCTGACACATTCATACTCAACCAAGTGACATCCTTAAAATGCAGGACATTCACGGCCATAGAAAAGCGCCGATCGAAAGCAAAACCAATTGTTCCTTCCTGCACCATACTGTCTATCCACCAAGGGTATCTTAAGTTCTGTCATCGAAACCTCTCCAGCGCCATTTTCTTATACTTGATATCTCTGTCCAGCCTGTCCACTGACACCAATCACTGTCCGATAGCCAAACAATCGTCAAGTAATGCACCCAGTGCAGCCCGATCACTAGCACCGGCACCCTGCCATCCCCAATCCATCTCTTCGTCCCCATCAGGTTCTGCCTCGCCGTCAATGTCCATCTCATCATCAGCAGCCAAACCATTCGTCATCAATGCAGCATCACCGTTCTTGCTACCCGATCGAACGTCAAATAACGACTCCTCATCCATACTGACAAATTTCTCTCCCATCCACGGCACCACATCTCGTAACCAATGGTCGCCCAACTCCCATGCCAGTCTCAGATCCGAAGGCACACCTACCAGTTTCTCCTTTTCTATGGCAGCTTCGTCTTCTGTCTCGGCCGCTGTGACTCCAGTCATTGCGGCATCTAGTTCTCTTTGCCGGTCTAAGGCAGCAACTTCACATGGTAGTAGACCGAGATCGCTCCGTTTCAGTTGACCTCGTATAACCGCCGCTTCTTCACTGGACAACTTGCGCTTGTAAGCCGCTGTGAGGACGCCCATGCGTGGGCCAGACGTAATGCCCACAGCGGCACCAGTGAGGCTGACCGTTGGCGCCGCAGTTGCTGTCGTCGTCTGAGCCGTTGACGCCGGCACAACCGAGCCACCTGCCAGCAGAGCATCTCCAGAAACCTTACCAGCATCCGGAACGACAATAGCAGCTGGAGGCGGTCCCGATATTGGCGCATTGACCACACTACGGCCAAGCACGCTGACGAGCACTTCCTTGAGAAATGCTTCTAGTCCTACGCTGAGTAGCTCGACGCAGACGTCTGCTTCTCGTGGACCAGTGGGTAGACCTTCT